>Ga0065721_10004419_pt1 | contig 29060 bp, 18 predicted proteins | sample Mesricmetagenome_FD_59108 | JGI IMG/M metagenome (GOLD analysis project Ga0065721, IMG submission 59108) | Mesophilic microbial community from rice straw/compost enrichment Sample: eDNA_1 v2 (version 2) | ecosystem: Engineered > Solid waste > Grass > Composting > Bioreactor | place: USA: Davis...
GTCTGCAATGCCCGTGGGATTGCGTTCGCGTCCGAGATCAAGCAGCTGCTCGGCCTGCCGGGCCTGTCGGGACGCATGAACCTGGCAAGAGTACGCGACTTTCTCCTGTCAGGCGTCACCAATCACACATCCGAGACACTGTTCGACGGCATCCTGCAGTTGCAGCCCGGGTGTTGTGTCACCATCGAAGCCGGCCATTCCTGGGCGGGAACCCTGACGCAGCGGCGTTGGTATCCGGTTCCGGAGGCGCTAGGCCTGGACATTTCGGAGGCTGAGGCGTCGGACCGGTTCCGGCAGCTGCTGACGGACTCGGTGCGCATGCACCTGCGCTCGGATGTCCCGATCGGATCCTGCCTGTCGGGCGGCCTGGATTCCTCGGCGATCGTCTGCCTGATGTCGGACATGCTGGCAGACGAGGGGCAGGGCGCGCGGGTCAACACGGTCTCGGCCTGCTATGCCGAGAAGAGCGTCGACGAGAAGCCGTTCATGGAGGCGGTGGTCGGCAAGACCGGAGCCAATCCGCATTACATCTTCCCGCGGGCCGAGGAGGTGTTCCGGCGGGCCGGGGACATCACCTGGCATCAGGACGAGCCGTTTGGATCGACCTCGATCTTCGCCCAGTGGTGCGTGTTCGAGGAGGCGAAGCGGGCCGGGATCAAGGTGATGCTCGACGGCCAGGGAGCCGACGAACAACTCGCAGGATATCATGCTGGATATTTCTACTACATGACGGATCTTGCCCGCAGACGGGAATATACCACCCTCCTGCGAACAATGGCGGAGCGAAGCCGCTATCACGGGATCCCGTTTGCAGACCAGTTTTCCCAGTACATGGCTCCGCTGCTGCCCGAGGCATTGAAACCCTTTTTCGTTCGTCATCAGACAAGCCCCAAGTATTACGATTGGACGAACTCCGACGTTTTCAGAACGCTAGGGCCGGCTCGCTCGGTGCTCGACGTAGCGAGCGAGGCCAATGGCCTACCCGGGATCACGGACATCGCGAGCCTTTGCCGCGTCATGATGTCGTCCAACCTTCCCATGCTCCTGCACTGGGAGGACAGGAACTCCATGGCTCATTCGGTTGAGGCGCGGGTGCCGTTCCTCGATCACCGTCTGGTCGAGTTCAATCTGGCTCTCGGTAATTCGCATAAGATCGTTCGAGGCGATACGAAGCGTGTTCTGCGGAGAGGCATGAAGGGCATTCTACCTGAGTCCGTTCTTGGCCGGCGGGATAAGCTCGGCTTTGCGACGCCAGAGCAGATCTGGTTTCGTGGGCCGCTCAAGGGTCTTATTCTTGATGGAATTGAAGCGACCCTGCGTCGCTATCCCGGGCTCCTCGACCCAGACAGTACAAGGGCGCTTGCTGGGGAGATGCTGAACGGCGACCGCAATGTGGACTTTTCTCTATGGCGTATCGTCAATATGAGCATCTGGGGGGAGCGCTTCAACGTCTCGCTTTGACGGCGAAATGTCCGCCAAGGCCCCTGGCACGAAAATTAACCTTTTGTCCAGGGCGAGAGAAGCTGTAAAAGCTGTTTCCAACTGGTTCTGATAAGGGATTAAAATCCTACATGTGTGGAATTGCCGGAGCCGTCTCGCTTGATCGCAGCCCGATTCGGGGCTTGCCGTCTATCCTGGGCGGCATGAGCCAGTTAATCGCCCATCGCGGCCCGGATGGCCAAGGCTTGTGGCAGGCTCCTGACAACGTCTGCGGATTGGCACATCGCCGTCTCTCGATTATCGACCTTTCGCAGTCGGGACGTCAGCCTATGATGGCCGACAACGGGGCGGTCCTGACCTTCAACGGCGAGATTTACAATTATCTCGAGCTCATGGATCAGCTGAGTGGTGGCTGGAGCTTCCGCTCTCGCTCCGATTCTGAAACAATTCTGGCAGCTTACGATCGCTGGGGCGCTGACTGCGTCGACCATCTCCGCGGTATGTTCTCCTTCGCGTTATGGGACGGTGAAAAGCTTTTTGCAGCGCGGGATCGATTCGGCATCAAGCCGTTTTATTATGCTGTCATCGATGGAGTTTTCTATTTCGCGTCGGAGATCAAAGCCCTCCTGCCGATTCTGCCGGAAATCGCGACTGATCCTGATGCCCTTGGGGAATACATCACCTTCCAGTACACGATCGGCGACAAAAGCCTCTTCAAGCATGTCCACGTTCTGCTTCCTGGCCATGCGCTCATCGTGAAGAAGGGCGAGATTACCGTCCGCAGATACTGGGACGTCCATTACGACATCGACTTCGATCACACGCCCAAGTGGTTCGCGCAGCGGATGCAGGACATCCTGCAGGATTCGATCTCGGTTCACCTTCGGTCGGACGTGCCGGTCGGCGCATATGTATCGGGCGGCATCGATTCAAGTCTAATCGCCATCCTGGCTGCTCGCGAGGAGGCATCCGGCGGAATTGGTTTCCATGGGAAGTTCACTGAATTTCCGGGATATGACGAAAGCCCCTTTGCGGAGGCGGCTGCGAAGCAGGCCGGACTTGAGCTTCACCAGATCGATATCACGGCGTCGGATTTCCGGGATTCCATCGAGAGCGTGATTTATCACCTTGATCAGCCCGTGGCAGGACCCGGTTCCTTTCCACAATACATGGTATCGAAGCTCGCTGCCGAGCACGTCAAGGTGGTGCTCGGAGGGCAGGGTGGTGACGAAATCTTCGGTGGTTATGCCCGGTACCTGATCGCCTATTTCGAGCAGGCTATCAACTCCGCGATTGACGGAACGCATCGCAACGGGAACTTCGTTGTCACTCCAGAATCGATCATCCCGCATCTGACCGTGCTGCAGGAATACAAGCCGCTTATCAGGCAGCTCTTTTCCAAAGGCCTCTTCGGGCCGCTCGATGAGCGCTATTTCCGTCTCATCGACCGCTCGACGGACATGGAAAGCGAGGTCGACTGGTCGATGATTGACCGGCAGGCGGTGTTCGGCCGCTTTCAGTCGATCTTCAACTCCGAGCGGAATGTGCGCAAGGAGGCTCTATTCGACTCCATGACCCATTTCGACTTCAAGTGTCTCCTTCCTGCTCTTCTTCATGTTGAAGACCGAATGTCGATGGCGCATGGGTTGGAATCACGCGTGCCCCTGCTCGACCATTCCGTCGTAGAGTTCGCCGCGACCATTCCGGCAGACATCAAATTTAAGGGCGGCCAGATGAAGCACTTCATCAAGTCGACCTTCGGTGCAGAACTGCCACAGGAGCTGATGCAGCGCCGTGACAAGATGGGTTTTCCGGTACCGTTGAAGGAATGGTTCTCGGGCGAGCTGCACGATTTTGCGATGGACATCTTCCATACGCAGAAAAGCCGTTCCCGGCCGTATTTCAACACAGATGCGATTCTTGGAAACTTCGATAAGGCCGAGCGTTTCTCGCGAAAGACGTGGGGGCTGCTGAGCCTTGAGCTCTGGCATCAGATCTTCCACGATCGCGCATCCGAGTATCGGCGGATGGTGCAGGAGGCTCCCCCGCACATGGTTGCGGCGCAGTAATCTCAGACGAATAAGGACGTGAAATGAGAGTTTTTGTTACCGGAGGCTCCGGTCAGGTCGGCTCGACGGTCGTGGATATGCTCCTTGCCCGGGGCGATGAGGTGATGGCGATCGACAATTTCGCGACGGGGCGGCGGGACAATCTTTCCTCCCACCCGAAGCTAATGCTGGTCGAGGATACGATTGTCGACGGCAAGTTAATCGATCGGCTGTTCGGGGAGTTCAAGCCGCAGGTCGTGGTCCATACCGCAGCCTCCTACAAGGATCCGGAGGATTGGGAGTCCGATGCTCTGGTGAACGCTGTAGGTACGGCGAACATCGCTAAAGCCAGCAAGATCCATAAGGTCGACCGCCTGATTTATTTCCAGACGGCGCTCTGCTACGGCACCAAGCCGGTTCAGCAGCCGATCCGCCTCGATCACCCGATCAACCCGGTGAATTCTAGCTACGCTATCTCCAAGACGGCTGGCGAACATTATGTGCAGTTCTCTGGTGTCGATTGGGTCACATTCCGTCTGGCCAATGTGATCGGTCCGCGCAACGTTTCGGGGCCGCTCCCGATCTTCTACGGCCGTCTCGCCAAGGGACAGAAGTGCTTCATTACGCCAGCGCGCCGCGACTTCTGCTATGCAGGTGACCTCGCCAAGGTTGTTGTGGAGGCAGCCCAGGGCAAAGGTGGAGGGACCTATCACTTCTCGTCGGGCAAGGACGTGGCAATCAAGGAACTCTACGACGCCGTCGTCAAAGCCATGAAGTTGAACGACTATCCGGAGCCTGAGGTGAAGCCGCTCGGTCCGGATGACGCTCCCTCGATTCTGCTCGATCCATCGCGGACTTTCGCAGATTTTGGCGATATCGCGTTCACTTCGCTCGACGAGATCGCTCGCCTGTCGGTCGAACGCTGGCAGAGCGAGGGCGTGGTGGGTGGTTATACCCACCTCAAGGAAGCCCGCGCCGAGATCCGTTCCTGACGAGGCGATAATGCGCATTCTGATTACCGGCGGCGCTGGCTGCCTTGGCTCGAATCTGACTGAACGCTATCTGGAAGCAGGACATGCTGTCTGCATCCTCGATAACTTCGCGACAGGACAGCGTGGCTCCTTGCCTGAAGCGCATCCCTTGATGACCGTCGTCGAGGGCTCGGTCTATGACCGTCCTCTCGTCGACCGGGTGTTCGGTGATTTCGCTCCCACGCATGTCATTCACTCCGCCGCAGCCTACAAGGATCCCGATAACTGGATCGAGGACACGCGGACCAACGTGGAGGGCACTATCCACGTGGTGGAGGCCGCGCGCACGGCTCGGGTCAGACGTTTCGTCAACTATCATACTGCGCTTGGTTATGGTCGGCCGGATAGCCTGCCGATCCCCGTCTCGGCTCCCGCGCGGCCGTTCACGAGTTACGGCATCTCTAAGCAGGCTGCCGAGCATTATCTTGCTATCTCTGGGCTGCCTTACGTCTCGCTCCGTCTCGCGAACATCACAGGGCCGCGTCTCGCAATCGGTCCGATTCCTACCTTTTATACGCGCCTGAAAGCAGGCAAAGGGTGCTTCTGCTCCAAGACGGTCCGTGATTTCATCGACATGGACGACTTCTTCACCGTCATGGATCTGGTTATGAAGGACGGCGCTCCGACCGGCATGTTCAACGTGTCGACTGGAACAGGACATACGATCAAAGAAATCTTCGACATCGTTGTCGATCACCTGGGGATCACGCTCTCCGAGCCCGTTCCCGAGGTCGAACCAGGTGCGGACGATGTACCGGCCGTCGTGTTAGACCCCTCGGAAACGGTTCGTGCATTCGGCTGGCAACCGCGGTATTCCTTTGAGGAAACAGTCCGCCGCATGCTGGCCTGGTACGACCGGCATGGTGTCACGGCAATCTACAGCCATCTCAAGGCGCCGGAACCGGCGCGCTGAATCAAGACGGATAATTCATTATGGCCGAAAGCTTTGAGGGCAAGAACGTGCTCGTCGTAGGTGGCGCGGGTTTCGTCGGATCGAACCTTGTTCGCCTCATCCTGAAAGAGCGCCCGCGCAAGCTGACCGTCATCGACAACTTTCTGTCGTCTGATCCTGTCAATGTTCCCGATGATCCGGTGCTGAAGCTGGTCTCAGGCCCCGTCACGAATGAACGCATCCTGCGGGAGATCGATAACGACCTGGACTATGCCTACCATCTAGCGTGCTATCACGGGAACCAGTCATCCATTCACGATCCGCTTGCGGATCATGAGAACAATAACATCACAAGCTTGAAGCTGTTCGAGCGGCTGAAAGACGTCAAGAGTCTGAAAAAGGTTGTCTACGCCGCGGCGGGTTGTGCCGTGGCCGCAAAGACCTTCGACGGCGCCCAGGCGACGAAGGAAGATGCGCCTGTTTCTCTGTATCACGACAGCCCATATTCAATCTCGAAGCTCGTCGGCGAGATGTATGGCAATTACTATTTCCTGCGGTACGGGATGCCGTTCGTGAAAGCGCGCTTCCAGAACGTCTACGGGCCAGGTGAAATCCTCGGCGCAGGGCGGTGGCGCGGCACTCCGGCAACGGTTTGGCGGAATGTGACGCCCACCTTCGTCTGGAAATCGCTGCATGGTGAGGCGCTGCCAGTTGAGAACGGCGGAATTGCAAGTCGCGACTTCATTTTCGTCGAGGACATGGCGCGCGGCCTGATGGCTTGCGCTCTGCGGGGTGATCCCGGGGAGATCTACAATCTCGGGTCAGGCGCGGAGACGACCATTCGGGAGTTGGCTGAGCGAGTGAACAGGCTTACGGGCAACCTGACCCCGATTGCGCTGACGCCGGCCCGTGACTGGGATCGGTCAGGGCAGCGATTTGCCGATCCTACGAAGGCTCGCGAGAAGCTCGGTTTCGAAGCGCAGGTCACTCATGAGGAGGGCTTGCGCCGGACGGTGGAGTGGACAAGGGAAAACCGCGCGCAGATCCTCAGGTGCATGATGCAGCACGTTCACTTCCTGCCCGAAGTCCGATCCTATGTCGCCGGGCGAGCCACGCAATAGGGCGGAGTATCAGCTCTAGCAGTGGCGGAGGGGTGTAGGTACAAGATCCCGTGGTCAGGGGTGATTATGCCCCTATCTGTCGCCCGCCCAGATCCTGCAGGCTTACAGAGCAAACATTGCCGCGGCAGCCAAAGACGGAATAATAAATGTACTATGATAGATTGAGAGGGGGGATCTCCTCGAAGTCCCACGACACCTTCTCAATTTAGGCAAATACTGTCGGCTTTTGCGCAGCGTGGATACTTGTGTGGCAATTAGGGGCCAAGCCGCTTCTGCATACTCGTTAATTTGACTCTACTACTCTTATGCATGGAGAGCGTAGCCCAAGCTATGAATCCATAACGATGGCTCTGATCAAGCAGTCTACTACACGAGTCGCAGGCCGTACTTCCCTCAGTTGGAGGATGGGCGACCCGAAACGGACTTCGTCACACGCCCCGCCATCTTGCCAAGAACTCCAGCTCTGATCTTGCCCGGCAAGATCCACCAAATGCGTCGCGCAATCAGAATCGCGATATTCCTAAAGCTTGGGGGAATGTACGTTGCATCAATCCCGGCAAACTCCTCCTTCAAGGAAGCATAGGCACGATCCAGTCTCGTAAGGTTGTCGGACGTTACAACCAGTTCCTGTTGGGTATCTGCTTGCATCTGTCTGACTTGAGATAGTTCAATCGAGAGATGCTCCCGCTCGGACGTTAACGCATTAACGGTATTCTGAAGCTGATACGCGTGGTCCTCCAATTCCTTGGTCCGGCTCTCCAGTTCTGCGGCCCTACGTGTATTCGCGAGGTCTTTGATGTACTGGTAGTAAGTCTCACGAGTCAGGTCGCGTCCCAAAAGTCCGTCGCTGATCAGAAAGTTCGCCGTCGACTGACAATCAACTACGTCGAAATGCCCGGCACTCCCGAGCATGGCCAACATCGGCGTCGTCATGACGCGTGCCCGTGTGCGCCCATTGAGTCTCGTACCGAGGTACTCGTCCACGCTCTCCACGAATGCTTTGTAGCTGTAGCGCCCACTCGCAATCACGTCACGATAGGCACGGGATGTCAGTTCGCGCAGATATTCGAGATCCTGCAGCTTCGCGAACACCTCTCCGATGTTTGAGTAGTCCTTCTTCAAGGGAATGAAGTGGACGTCGGGTTCAACCACCCCTGAGTACTCACCTTCGAATAGGACAAGGGCCGTCTGCAGGCGGATTGCCTCGAAGATCTTCGGCGAGATTTGATTCATACGCACGCGACCTTCATGCTCCTGTAGAAAACGCGTGCGGAAATCAAGGTAATCAAGATGGGAGTACATACTTGCAAGGCGGGCAAGTGTTCCCTCAAAATCGAAGACGTTCGATCCGCTCTCCGTTCCAAGCGTTGCCCTGCACGATCCCAAGAAGCGGTACCAGTCGTCTCCATAGATCCGGCGTGAGTCATCGACCTCTATATCGACCGGGAGCCCTTGCTCTTCTGCAAGTCGTTTGACCTGGACTCCGATTTGATGCTTCTCGAATCCGAGGTCGCCATATTGGTACGGGAGTTTCCGCCCACGATATCCGATGAGAACATCTCGCTTCTCGAATGGAATGGCGAACGCGTCGAGCGCACTGTCCTCGGGGACATATCCGGTGAGTGTCGGAATGAAATCGACCCCTGGAAACCGGCTGCGTGGATAGACGCTATCGAGAGATTCAAGCGGGACATTCGTGAAGACCGCATCGATTCCGAGCCGTTCCATAAACCGCCGCGCCCGTTCGGTATTATCGTACTCGTCCTGAATGAAGAGCAGCTTGGGACCGTAATAGTCACTAAGGCCCTGAATGACCCCCTTGGAAAGATGCTCCTCGATCGAGAGCCTCACGGAGTAGTGGATCAGGACAGCGTCGAACGCGCTGAAGTCAAGCCTGCCCGCGCTGTCATCGACGATCGGCAGATTGCCTGTGGCCGGCATGTAGAACACATTATGGCGCGAATACCGCTGGAACGAGAGGAGGTGCTCTTCGATCGTGCGGACATGCGTCGAGCGATCATCATACAGGATCAAAATGTTGGCGCGGAAACCGGACTGAGCCTTTTCGCACATCGCAGATTGGAGAGATTCTACCATCTGATCAAATCGGTTATCGTAGGAATGGAGTTTAGCAACGGCAAGCCGTTCGGCAATGGACTCTGGAGCACATCGCAGGTTGGCTGATCGTTCTATGCCGGCCACAAAATCTTGTGGCGTCTCCGCAATTTCGAAGAGTTCCGGCTGGCTGGCAAGCTCGTCGATTGGGATGGTGACTACAGGCAAGCCGCAGGCAACGTACTCATAAGCCTTCAGCGGCAGTGATCTGCGCATGAGGCTGTCCTGCTTAAACGGGATTATCCCGACAAGTGACTGCCGGGCAAGAGCCGCAATCAGGTCTGGAGACAGGATCCCAAAGTCACGGACATTGGAGCAAGTCTTCAGACGCTTCCACTCTGCAGGGGCATCTTCGGATTTGCCACAGAACCAGAACTCCCAGTCCGGCAGGGTCTCGACCACATATTGAAGCAGGTCATAATCGAGCCGACTATTGATTCCGCCTTGGAAGAAGGCGACTTTCGCTCCGTTCTCGGGAGGGATGTAGTCGCACGCACGTGTGGCGTGCCAGAAGTTAAAATCACAACCGTTTCGCAGAGTGATGCTCTTGCCAGCGTAGCGTCCATAGCGCCTGTAGCTTTCAGCTACACCTTCACTGACACAGACGAGCAGATCGACATCCTGAAGAACCCGTTTCAGGGCTTCCTGCACCTCCGGACCTATCCGCATCACGCCTTCATTCGGGCCGAGATAGTCCTCGGTCCCGTGGTAAACGCGGAAACGCGCATCCGTGCGGCGAATGAAATGCTCGAAATAGACGTTATAGATCCAAAGGAGCGGCCGCCGTACACCTAACGCCTGCAATTCTCTCGTCAGCGAGCGCGTCTGCTCGACTCCGTATTGGTCGGATACATGCAGGATGGTGATGTTGTGACCTGGTACCTTCTCGGCGATCGGGCCACCTGCCGAACGGTCAGGCTGCACGAAAATGACTGGCAGTTCGCGGGCGAACCGTGTAGCATAATGGTAGCGGTTGCTTCGCGGTTCTCGATGCCAGTCTGACCACGTCAGCATTACGACGGCATCAAAATTCTGCTGCAGATACGAACGTGTCATTTCAGTTGGTGTTGCGAGGACTCGGCGGCACAATGCTTCGACTAGATGCTCAAGGTCCGTGTTTCGTGTAGGTCACTCTTTTGGCCTAAACCAGGGCAAAGATCCAGCCCTGGCATAGGGTAATCGAGGCGGAGCGGCAATTTCGTCAACCTCGCCGACCTGAGAGGAAAGGCCAATGGCTTGACGGAACGCAAGAAAGGGATTTCCAGGCTAGTCGCCGTATGGCGAAGCTGCCGCGTCCAGCGAGGTCTATGCTGTGTGGGAACACAGCCTCCAGCTCCAACTCCTTCCGAGCATCGTCTGGAACGAGAAGGCCCTAATTTTAAGGCCTGATATGCAATCGGTCGAGTGATACGGTGATGAGAGGGTGTTGAGATAGCTTGCCTTAACTTGCCTAGAGTAGGTGAACGCCATCCCTCCTTGAGCCGTTCCTCAAACTCTTCACCAAGTGCCAGTGGAACAGTCAGCGCCCCTGCGCTCAGGCCGTGAAGGGGTACATCCGTTTGCGGGCCACTCTGGTCACTGGAACCGCCTGAGAGGTTATGCTTCGCGGACCAAGGGGAAGGTTGATGTCCTGTAAGGGAAGCCCGTCATTCCGGGAATGCTTCCGCAAGCGGCCGACCATCATGCAAGATGTAGTCGATGACAGACAGGCCTGGAATGAAGCGATCCACGGGCCCATAAACCCTGGTTCGGAAGTTCTGGTACACGAGTTCGACTCCTGAATCGGAAAATAGGGAGTCCTGCTGATAGCCTCCGGCTCCTCCTCCGGCGAGATAGCCGTCGCATCCTGCGCGACGCGTCAGGTCGATGAGGAGGTCCGTTCCCGCGCCCGATGTATCCAGCTCTGACTGGGTCAAAAAGTGGCATTCTAGGCCCAGATGCCCGGCAATAGTGATGATTGAAAAGCGGTTATATTCTGCCAAAGAGCCTTCGGCGTTACGGATGAGCGGTTCAATCAGGGCCATGCCATTCGCGAAATTGGCAGCGCGTCGGTAATTGACCTCGAGCGTCTTCAACAGCTTACCTTGCCAGGGCTGGGAGCCGTCGATCAGAATGCTCGAGATCGGCGCCCCCAGAGGCTGCCTGAGCACAGGGCAGCCGATCCAGTGTGGCTGGCCCTGAACATTGATACGAACCCTGTTGGTCCAAGATCCCATCCCTTTGGAACCAGATCTGGGATAGGCGACGGCATCCAGGAAAACAAACGCGTCGGCTTGGCGGATCTTGTCGAAGAATCCGAGCCAGGGAAAAAAATTCGGCTGGTGAATGGCGCAAAGCCTAAGATGATCCGTCACGGCAGAGCCTGTCCGCGGATCAGTGGCGCACGTCGCAGCACTGGCTCGCCGCCGAAAATAACATTATTCTCAACGACTTTGAGCGATATGGCGCTGTGGGCAAGTGTCGCCTCACCATCCAGGAGCTCGACATGGAGCTGGTACATGAAAGGTCGCCAATCGATTGCGCCCAGCTTCAAACGCATGCTCTGATGGTCTGGCTTCAGCTCCTCCTTTTTGATTTCAAGAGTTTCATCCAGCAGGAGCAGTCCGTCATTACGCTCTACCCATAGGCGAATCTTGGGCGAGCGAAGCGGATGTGCACCCTTGAGAGTGAATAGGAGGTCGGCCGCTGCGCCCTCTTGGATCACCACTGTGGGAAGTGCATCGTGCCCTGACACGAGTCTTAGATCATGGACCCCGACATCTCCGTTCCGGGACCAGGATCTTCCGGTTACACCGAATTTACGCTCGATGTCTGCCGCCTCCCGAGCATTGATCATCTCCCGATAGGCTGCCGTCACCTCTTCCGGATTCCCATCCGCACGCAATCTGCCTTGATCCAGCCAGATACAACGATTGCACAGCTCTCGAATAGCCATCATGCTGTGGGAGACGACGATGACGATTTTGCCCCGATCACAAAGCCTGCGGACGATCGCTGAAGCCTTTCGATTGAAGTGGGCGTCGCCGACAGAAAGCGCCTCATCGATGATGAGGATTTCCGGGTCCACGAAAACCAGGGATGCGAATGCCAGTCGCGCTTTCATGCCCGATGAGTAGGTGCGCATAGGGCGGTCGATGAATTCTCCCAGTTCCGCGAAGGCGATCATCTCTTGGATGTGAGCGTCGATCTGGTCCCGTGTCTTGCCTTGGACTTCGCCGTCCAGATACAAGTTTTCCCGACCTGTTGCCTCTTCACGAACTCCCATTCCGACCGTGAGCGCGGCATGAACCTTTCCGGTAATATCAACACGCCCGGCCGTGGCGTCATTAACTCCGGCGATGATCTGTAGCAGCGTCGATTTTCCGGCACCGTTCTCACCGATGATGCCGACGCGCTCTCCATTACGGATCGACACGCTAATATCGGAAAGAGCCGTCACCGGAGTTCCTGCGCCCGGGTAGACCTTGCAGAGCCCTTCGAGGTGGATTGATGGTGCTGTCATGCGTTGATTTCACTTGCGACTCGGACGGGCCAGCGAACAGCAGCCCGACCAGCCGGTCCGCTGACCTTAAGGGGGATGCCGTTGGCCGTAGTCCAGGAGCGTGAATCCGTTACAGTGCGAGCGCCATCCTCATCTTCATGCATGAGATAGACCGCGAGTGAGTAATCCCCAGCCGGAAGAGGCAAATCAGGAAAGGTGCAGGTCAGGCGATGCCGTCCAGAGTCGGTAGCGACAAGGGTAGGCTCGGCATGTAGAACATGCTCCCACCCAAAGCCGACCATGAACGTTTCAATCGCCGCGCCGAAGAAGACGCGTCCAGCTTCCTTCACGTCAATGCAGAATTCCACCGTGAAGTCCGTTTGGGACCGCCCTTCCAGCTGCAGGTGTCCGGCATCCTGAAATGCAGCCACTTTCGAGAACTGCTGCTCTTCCGTGTCCAAGTACTTGCGGACGATGGTTGCACTGGGTCCCGACGCAACAATACGGCCGCGCTCAATTAGGTGAGACGTCTGACAAAGCTTGAGAATAGCCGACCAGTCGTGAGTGGCGATTAATCCGGATCCGCCGTCGTTCAGCCGCTGTCGGATTCGGCGCCAGCACTTGTTCTGGAAATACTCGTCTCCGACCGAAAGTACTTCGTCGATGACGTAAATCTGGGCCTTGCGGGCAGTGGCGAGGGCAAAATATAATCGGGACCGCATTCCAGTCGAATAGGATCTGATCGGTCGGTCGAATGCCTCTGCCAACTCGGAGAAGTCCGCAGCCTCCTCGATCAGATCCGATCGGGACTCGTCTCCGGTGTCGAACACGTCGAACCAGCGGTGGGCGAATTCGCGGCCGGTGAGTTGGTCGTTTCCTGTAATGCCGAGCTCATAGAGAGCTGATAGCTCTCCGTTCACGACTACGAACCCATGGTTCGGGGTATAAATTCCCCCAACGGTTCGTAGAAGCGTCGATTTGCCGGCTCCGTTGCGCCCCAGCAGCCCGACGAACTGCCCGGCCGGCACCTCAAGCGTAATCTTGTGAAGCGCCTCGAATGCTTTCAAGCCACGGGTATTCGCCAGTAGGCGCCACAAGGGTGCCTTCTCGTCGATAATGAAACGCTTCGTAAGGTCACGGCATTGGATCGAAGGCCGCTGTTTGAGAGCGATTGCCATCAAAGCTGTCCGTAGAATTCCGACTTGAGCCTACGAAAAACCATGAGACCGAGAGCAAATGTCCCGATGGCGAGGCAAGTCAGGTAAACAAGTTCCCAAAGCGGCTGAACGCGTCCGAAGAGGATTGGCTCACGATATCCGTTGGCAATGATGTAGAAGGGATTCAGCAGCACGTACGCCCGCAAGTACTCAGGGTAGGCGTCAATTGGGTAAAATATCGGAGACGCGAACAGCAGCAGCGTCAGGAGGCTCGGCAAGATTTGCGCAATATCGCGCTTGAAGACGTTGAATGTTGCCAAGATGAGCCCTAGTCCGCCGATGAAAAGTGTCTGCATGAGCAGTACGACGGGCATAACAAGCCACGCGACATTCGGGGCTCGGCCGTCCACTGCGAGGAGGACGACGAGGACTACAAGGCTCACCAACAATGGAACGATGCCCAGCATGGTCGCCGACAAGGGCAGTAGCTCCGTCTTGAAGGCAAGATTCTTGATGAGGCCGGATTGGCTCACGACAGAACTAGTCGAGCCCATGATGCCCTCGGAAATCGCGAGCCACGGCCCATATCCGCTGATCAGCCAGATCACAAAGGAGATACTCGTCTCGGCCCCCGGGAGGCGGGATTGAAAGATAAAGCCGAAGACGAATGTGAAGATCGTCAGGAGGAGCGCGGGGTTGAGGATGGCCCAGAGGCTACCTAGGGAAGAGCCAAGAAACCGATCACGGATCATCATTCTCGTGAAATTGATCCCGAGGCGAAGATCGTTGCGATCGAAGGAAAGGATGTGCATTAACGGAGTACCTGTGGAGAATGCTGGGTGGTCACGTAGCCTGCGCCATTTCTGGAAAGTTCGAAGAGAGCCAAGCATCCAGACACAGGAGCGACCAGATGAGCAAACGGTGGTTCTTGCGACCACTCATATGCGTCGCCAGCACATCGTGAATATAGTCCGAGGAAATGAAGGTGGGAAGAGCCGTCCGGCTGCCAGGTCCAAGCCTTGCCTGGACGAACTGCATAGCATCTCCGCGATACCATGATGCCTCGGGCGACGAGAAGCCCTGTTTTGGTCGGTGGGTGATCTCAGGCGGCATAAGATCCTTGATCGCCTTTCTCAGAACGCTCTTGCCATCGTCGAACAGGGAATGGCGAGTCTTGATCTTTGCGTATTCGTTCTCGTCCAGCTTCTTCATTTCGGAAAGATTGGCGAGTTTGTGCCGAACCGGAATCCTCATCGCGAAGTCGGCCAGGTCATTATCGAGGAAGGGAACGCGCTCTTCTAGTCCATGGGCCATGGAGATCTTATCCTGCAGGACAAGGAGCCCACTCAGGAATGTCTTTGCTTCGAAATAGAGGCTTGAGGCGATCTGGTCTTCTGGCGATTTGAACTGCAAGGTGTCGCTCTGCTCGAAGACAGAGTGAAAAATATCATAAGCGGTTGCATCATTCCGGGTGGCGTGAAGAAAGTCGCTCGAGAAGCTTTGCTTTTGCTCTTCCAGAGGAATTAGACGCTGCCAGTAGTCAAAGTAGGCGTTGAGATAGTCATCTCGGTTGACGCTACGGAAAACGCGATAATACCGCCAGGGATAGCCGCCAAAGAGTTCGTCACCTCCGGTACCCGAAAGAGCGACCTTGACGAATTTCGACGCGAGTTCGGCAGTGTAGAAGTTTGGATAAGCCATGCCGAGGCGAAGATCCTCAAGGTGGTCCGTGAGAAGCGGGATTCCTGCCTCAATATCCTTGGCCGCAATAACACATTCGAAATGACGTGTCTGCAGAAGTGCCGCGAGTTGCTCGGCTTGGCGGCGCTCGTCGAAATTCGCCTCAAGGCCTGTCACGCGAGAAACGTCGAAACCGCATGTAAAAGTCGATATTCGGGGTAGGCCCTGGCTCGCGAGAGCCGTAATAGCACCTGAATCGATGCCCCCAGAAAGATAGCTTCCGACCGGAACGTCGGCGACGATCTGACGGCGGACGGACTGGATCAGCAGATGTCGTGTCTCTTCGCATGCCTCATCGAAGCTTAGGGTCTCCTGAGGCTGTGAAAAGTCATAGTCCCACCAGCGCCGACGCTCTATAGTCCTATCGGAAAGATGGATCACGAGATGATGGCCCGCGGGAAGCATCTCGATCTCCTCGAAGAACGTATGGGACCGGAATACGTTCTGGAAGGTGAGATACTCGCGTATAGCAGCCATGTTGGGCCGACGCGGCACGGCTGGGTGGGCGAGGATCGCTCGGATCTCGGACGCTGCAATGAAGATACGACCGTTGGTCCATGTATAGAGTGGCTTCACGCCGAACCGGTCGCGGACGAGATGAACTATGCCTTCGCGCCGATCAACGGCGGCGAAGGCGAACATCCCGTTGAAGGTCTCGAATGATCTAGGACCGTATCGCTCTAGCGAATTCACAAGCACTTCGGTATCGCTCGTCCCGCGGAACTGAACTCCTTCGGCCTTCAAGGCAGCCATTCGTTCGCGATAGTCGTAGATCGCTCCATTGAAGCTTATGACCATACGGTCGTCCATTCCGGCCATGGGCTGGCGGCCGGTGTCGGTTGTATCGAAAATCGCTAGACGGCGATGTCCAAGCCCGACAGGGCCCTCAACCCATTGGTCCTGCCCGTCTGGTCCCCGATGGGACAGCGTCGCTGTCATCCTGGCCACGAGGTCAGGATCGACAGGGGAGTTATCGAGGTGGATCAGCGCAACAATGCCGCACACGATTGCGCCTCAGCTCAGATTTGGGCGGCCGGACTCGGCCACAGTTTCATCGTACCAGCGTCCCATGGCCTCGGCATAGCCGTCGATCGCCCTTTGAAGGCGCTTGCGCGGCGGCATGACCTCAGGAGTCCACCACTCCGGATGCGTTAAAACCTGTAGGTGGGGATGCTCGGCTGCCTCCAGGACATCCGCAAGGCGGCGATACAGCCAGACTCCGTTCGAGTCTGAGACATAATCGTAGTTGGCCTTGAGCGTTCGACCATATGCATTGACCATTCCACAGATTTCGTCGTCCTCCGGCATCGGTTTAGGCAAGACACCGTAGAGGTGAAAACTGAGAGCGACAGGTCGGGCCCCGAACTCGCGCTGGAGAAGCTCTCTCTCCTTTGCAATAGCGTCCAATAGCTCGGTTCCCGAAATGTCGGAGCTGTAATGGGTTGGATCGAAGTGCAGTGCGAGGTCGTGTCCTAAGGCAATAATATTTTGTACTAGCTTGTGAGTGCTTGAATTCAATATATTATAATATAAAGACCGGGGGAACACAAAGTATGTTGCGGAAACGCCTTCATCATGTTCGATTTGCGCTAGGCGGTAGGCTCTATTCATAGAGATATCTAGATCATGTCTCCAAAGGACATGACGATCTGAAGGCGATTCCGTAAAGCGTGCAAAGCGATAGCTACGCTTCGCTGACCTCAGAAGAGCGCGATATGACGTCTCGGTGAAATCGTTGAATTCCGCCCTATGTGAGGCTTCGCTCCGCATATGCCCTCCGCCGATCACCTTCATAGTTACTGTTCGAATAGGAGAATAAACTAGCTCTGAAATCTACGGCTCTCGATCAACCACGTATGCAGAGATCTTACAATTTCTGAATAGTTTGTGGGTAAATATTCTTGTTTGCATGCAAGCACGGCTCAGCCAGACAACATAGCCTTATTGGCTATATTGCCGGTATGTGCAAGAGGCTCCTTCGCCGCCCCAAAACATACGGTAGGCCCCGCTACGATGCCTCAATTACTGCCGCGAGAGCTTATTATACCGGTTTAATGGCTTCCAGGTAATAGACTGAGCGGTGTGAATCGTTCTTCCAGTTGTACCGTTTTATGCTCTTGATATGGAAGTTCCGGAGCGCTCCTGCGACCTCAAAGTCGCGGAAGTGATGAAAGTGAATGCTGTCGCGATAAAGATGGGCCCTATCTGTCCAAATCAGCGTTACGAGATAAAGGCTTCCGCCAGGCTTGAGAACCCGATACGCCTCGTCAATTGCTGTGTGATAGTCGAGAATGTGATCCAAGCTTGTCATAAACGAGACTGCATCGACTCCTTCATTCTGGAATGGAAGGAATTCTGCCATTCCGATCAGGCGCATTCCCTGTCTCTGCTCCAGAGACGGCTCCAGCCCGACATAACGTGCCTCTGCGGGAAAGATCCTACGACTGATCTCCGGTTCGTCGCACCCGATATCGAGAACCAGCCCCTTTGAATTAGCGACCAATTGCCTTGAGCGATGAAGGTGGCGCAAGTACCACACATCATCATGAGGAGAGTTAGCCTCCCATCCCGAATTCTTGACGATGTTGAGGTAAAGGTACTGGTCGAGCGCGTCCTTAATATTGTCGAACGAAATACCGAGAGTGCTGTTATGAATCCGCGAGATTACCTGCTGGGGCAGAAGCAGCGGAGATTGATCGATCAGTGGATAAAGCTGACCACTCGCGGAGGCAATACTATTGGCGGATAATGTTAGCGCCGCGTGATCATCAGGGGAGGCAAGGACCGGGATCAACTCCGCAAGGCTTGCTGACTGCGCCGTTTCTGAGTCGCGTAGATCCAGCGTGCGCAGTTCTAAGGAGTCTTCATCGATTGGAATTTGGTTCCAGCTTAGAAGGTCAATACCGCGGTGCATTCCTTAAACCTCAGTGAAGCCAATTGTCGTAGCCAATCCGCGCTCTATCCCAACCTGCGGCGCACCTAAAAGCTCTCGCATCAGGCTGATATCGGCTATGTAATCGTCTGGTGGTACGTTCTGATCTTCAAAGATCGGCTGTTGCCCAAGCATAGTTCCGATCAGGCCCGCAATCTCACGGATCGTGGTCGGTTCCGGTCCAGCAACGTTAGCGGTTAGGCTCTTTTCTTGCTTCAGAGCCGCGACGACTGCCTGGGCGGCATCGGAGATGAAAATAGGATTCATTCTGGTCCCTCGACCGGCTGCCACCTTGATAGGGATTCCGCTACGGACGGAACTGACAAGTCGAGGAACCAAAAAGGCCGGAGCCTGACCAGGCCCATAGATAAAGAAGAAGCGCAGAATTTGCAGAGCAAAGTAATCGTGAAAGTAGTCCAACAAGGACTCGCCCGACGCTTTTGTCGCCAAATAGAAACCAAGTTGAGCAGCAGGCCGAAAGGGTGCCGTTTCCGGAATCGGTTCGGGCTGGGGGCCGTATGTGCCCCCTGAAGATGCAAAGAGAAAGCTTCTAGCCCCCGCCCGTGCGGCGAATTCGGCGAGACGTGCCGTCGCCGTGAGGGCGACAGCTGCGATATTGCCTGCATTAGATGGGAAATGGTGCCACCCGCCGGCCTGCGCCAGATGCACGATGGCATCCGCCCGACCGATTTCCCGAAGGGACAAGCTGAAGTCCTGCGTCAAATCGGCGGTGATTCCCCGAACCGTGGGAGGAAGCGCCTCGGTATCGCGGGCCAGGGCGACCACCTCGTCGCCCTGCTGTATAAGTCGAGTTGCAACTTCCCTACCAAGAAAGCCGGTAGCGCCTGTCATAACGATGGTACGGGACACGGTAGGCCCTGCGCCTTAAAGGTCGAGGTCGAAAGGTACCGGCTTGCCCGACCGGACGATATCGTGGACTCTCTCGTAGCGCTCGGCAAGAACATCGGCTGACCACCACCGGAGAGCATGGGCGCGGCTGGCAGCACCGATATCTGCCCGACGCTGCGGGTCTACCACAAGGCCTTTCAAAACATCGTAAATCGTCGTCTCATCTGCAGAAACGATAGGTGATTCAAGTATGCAGCGCGTTGCATCCCGCCCATCCACTTCCTGCTTCAACAGCCGGCCGACCACGGGCTTTCCGAGCATCATTCCTTCCCGAGCCAAGGCGCCGTAGCGGCCGTAATTGAGTTGGTCCACAATGATATCTGCCTGAACCTGGACGAAACGGTTGTTAATGCTGGGTACGTCGTGGACGAAAGTGAGTTCAACCGGATAGCCTTCGGCCTGGAGTCTCTCGATCGCCGCAAGGGTCGGCCCGGTGCCCTTGACGTTAACGCCGTCCTTGGATCTGGCATCATAGTTGCCGACGGCATGATAGATGAGAATCTTATCCCCTTTGTCTTGGCGGAACTCTGCCGGAGGCTGAAGGTCTGGACGCCAGACTTCAGGGTCGAGGGCAAACGTCAATGGGCCGAAGAAGGACTTGTCCGACGCCTTGAAGTCAAGGGGAGGATCGGTTTCGACGCAGATGAGGTCCGCCAGGGTATTGAGTTTCCATCCCCAAGCGAGATTGCCCTGGTCGGAGCATACGTCCTTGTTGTCCCGATAGACGCAGCGATCGCATAAGGTGTTGCCATTCCAGCGTCTGAAGGAGGTTTGGGAAACGCCATCCAGGCAACCGGAGTGACTGTACCCGACAAGAATCCCGTTGCGCTTCCAGTCGAGAAGATCCCAGGGCAGGGCATCATGGGCAGGAGACGAATCCTGGCTCATGGGAAAAACGCTAAGCGTGCCCATCCCATAAAAATGTACCATGCCAAAGCGATCACGGATGGTGCGATAGAGGTCGAACAGGTTCTTAGTAAGTTGGGCAGGGTCAGAGCTGAAAACGTTGAGGTCTTCACCGTGAAAGAACTTGTTCACGGAACTGGCCGGATCAGCAAGACTCACGGTCATTGTATCCCAGCCACGTGCCCGCAAAGCCCGAGACAGGTAGAGGAAATTGTAATAGCAATTGTTGACGAAGACGACAGATCGACTGCGGGGCGCAGCCGGAGCGCGGTGCAGGTCTTTCTCGTAGTATTCAGGAACATTGAATGGATGATTCGTTCCAGTAAACGGAGCATTCTTCGTCTCGAAGTCGAAAATATCTGCCAGGGACTCTGGCTGTTCGACACCGAGGAGGAGAAGTGCTCTGCGGCGCTTCACGTCCGGTGAGGTAAGTTCTGGACGAAAGAGGTCGCCTTGGCGGCTTGGATCCGATGGATCATTCAATACCAAGCCGAGCTTGAGACGGTCCACGGTTGCTCCCGGCTCAGTCAGCAGATCATGACGTAGCGCCTCCAAATCAGCGGGATCGGGAGCCGCATTGTCATCGCCGCGAAGGCTTGAAGGAAAGCGGCCGAAAGAAATCTGAACTTCCGGCTCTTCAAGCCATGACACTAACTCGCCCTCGCTTGGGGCAAAGGGGGCGAACCTGTCAATCAACGAGTTTCGAAGTGGAACGAGCAGAAGCGTATTGTCCCGCCGAAAGGGCATGAACGTAAAGTCCACGGACCGGCATAAGGGCGTGCACTCTTTCAGCAGCCTTCCCAAGGTCGTTGCCACGAGAGGTGTTCCGGTGCTGAGAGCTCTCATATGAATAACGGATGCTGATGAGTCCGTGCACGATCAGCTTTGCGCCACTCGATAAGGCGACGCAGGCCTTCGTCGAGATCGATTTGTGCTGTGAAGTTGATCTCTTCAGTAGCTTTTATGGGAGACCCGATCCGGTTCCGGACAAGCGTTGCCTGGCTACGGGGAGCGTAGGTGATAGGCTGGTTGCAGCCAGTGAGATGGCAGATCCGCTCAGCCAGCTCCCGCAGTGATGTCCGCTTGCCTGTTCCGACATTGTAGAATTGGTCGGAAACTGTGGCCTTCATGGCGCAAATGTTCGCGCGGGCACAGTCTTCGACCGCGACAAAGTCGAAAGCCTCCGACCCATCGCCAAGAATAGTCGGCCCGTGGCCTTGGTCGATGGCGTCCAGCATCTTCATGATGACGGCGATATAGGCGCCTTTGTAGTCTTGGCGCGGGCCATAGACATTCATGTACCGCAGACCAACATAATCGAGGCCATACCGATGATGATAGGCCCGTGCCATCGCCTCCCCGGCGATCTTGGTCGCACCATAGAAGTTCTTATTGTTGAACGGGTGGTCCTCGGTCATGGGCTCGGCAACGGCGTCACCGTAAACGGAGGCTGACGAAGAGTACACGAGACGCTTCACATTGGCGGCGACACATGCCTCGAGCACGTTGAAAGTCCCGTTGACGTTGACGTCGAAAGCGGCGCGGGGGAAGTCATGGCACTGCAGGAGCCATAGGGCGGCGAAATGAAAAACCCCATCGGCTCCCTGTAGTGCCGCCCGCAAGATATCAGTATGAAGAATGTCACCCCCGACATCGAAGATACGCACGCGCGGATCTTTGAGGGCGTTTGACAGGTTGCTTGCAGTGCCTCTGACGAAATTGTCGTAGATGACGATCTCGCTTACATCCTCCTTGAGAAGGTGATCAACCGTGTGGGAGCCGATGAGCCCCGCCCCTCCAATGACGACCAGTTTAGCACCCTGCAGGTCCATTTTGCAATACAATCACTTTTCTCTTGAATCGTCGTGAGGCCTTAACAGGATCATTGGTCAAAAACAACCCGAGCGAGGGCGCTGCAGGGCGCCCGGGTCATGGCGGCGACCGGGCAAATTTACTTTTGCCGGAGCCTGTAAAGGGTCATGAGGTGAGTTTTCAGGGGAGCAGGCAAAATCCGCCATATGGGTCGAAGCGCTCGCCTGACCGAGGCACGTATACCCAGCCGATAGGCATGTGCCTGCGGATCGGTAGCCTGATCAGCTTCCTGCGGGGTATCCTGGGGAAGCGCGCCGGGCATGCTGGCACCTGCCTCGCTCCTCAGCATGATCGGCATGGGTTGGGGTGCGACATTCTCGGCCGGCCCATCCTGAGGCAAGCTGCTCTCCTCGGCATGGCTCGCGGGATGCCACATGTCAGCATCCAGAAGGGGGAGGGGACGAAAATCGTCAAATCTGCCTTCGGTGACCAAGACGGGTACACGGATCAGGTGAGCCTTAGCCTTTCCGCTAAGTCGGGCCGCAAGGTAGCGGTCGAGCTCCGCGAGAAGGTTCCTGTCGGGGTCGCCTCCTTTCGATAGATTCCGGTGCGCTGCGTCCTCCGATCCTAAGCCTCTTGAAGTAGCGGCTGCGCTATCGCCGAGCTTGGGGAGCGGGGATAGCGAAGTGCCATCCTTCGGGCCATCGAGTACCATCCAAGCCGGTCCCTCCGGCACACAGATCGCGTCTAGGCCGAGCTGCATGCTCAGCTCCTCGGCGTTGACTGCGCCGACATCTTCCGGCCGGAAGACACCGATTCTCAGTCCTGCCGTCTCAGAGAGGATCCTCTTGGCGGCCGCCATTTTCTGCCCGCTCATAACGGCTGACGATGGGCAGAACAGTACGATTGCGTCGAAACAGTCGAAATAATCCTCGAAGTCCGGAGAGGTTGTAAAAGAATTAAGCGATTCAACTGGAATTGAAAAAACATTGTGATAGAAATGTTTCTCCAAAGAAAGAGCTGTTTTGAAGTTTTTCCCTCTAGCGGGGCCCGTAGATTCGTATAGGACTAGGACATTCAATTTATCCTTAGGCTCTGACGACTGCTGGATCGAACAAATTTTCTCAACAAGGGTAGTGAAATGTTTGTCATAAGAATTCGACTCTGCTGCCATTAGTCGTCTGGCGACGGCTTTCGAATTTGTTCGCTGGTCGGCAAGATGCCGGATCGCTATCGCAAACTCATCGGGTGTTCTGGCGATCGTGAACACGTCCGGGTCGTGCGATAGTGCATTGATCGGAACAGATACAGTTGGCAGGCCACAGGCCGCATATTCATAGGCCTTCAAGGGTAGAGAGCGCCGGATGAGTTCATCCTGCTTGAAGGGAATGAGGCCCACGGAAGACTGACGAGCGGCATCTGCGATGTCTTCCGGTCGCAAGGTTCCGAGATAACGGACGTTGGCGCGCTGCCGCAAAGCCTTCCAGCCTGGGCCACCATTGGCGTCGTGCCCGCAGAACCAGAAATCCCAATCAGGCATCTGGCCGGCCAAGGCGTTCAATAGGTCATAGTCGAGCCGCGCATTGATGCCGCCCTGAAATAGGGCAACTGGTCTCCCATGAGGTGGGGGGGCATAGACCGAAGCTTGGCTTTCCTTCCAGAACGCGAAGTCGCATCCGTTGGGAAGGACGAGGGTCTCGCCCTCGAACCCGCCACGGACTTGATAGCTCTCCGCCACTCCTTCGGATACGGCAACCACAAGGTCCATGTCTCGGAGTTGCCGGATCAGGGGAGCGCACACGACCTCGTCACCGGCAGCCCATTGGTCCGGAGGAGACAAGTAGTCCTCCGTCGCATGGTAGACCTTCAGGTTGGCATTCGAGCGCCTCGTGAAGTCTTCAAAGAAAACGTTATATATCCACAAAAAAGGGCGGAATATTCGTCGCCTTTTCAATTCCCTGTTCAGGGCCGCAGTCTGCGCTGGGCCATAATTCGGGGATACATGGACGATGTCGATGTTCGTTCCAGGGACGCGCTCGGACACCGTGTCACCGGTCTCGCTGTCCGGCTGCACGAACAGTACCGGAAGTTCACGGGCAAAGCGGGTGGCGTAATGATAGCGGTTGCTTCTAGGCTCCGTATGCCAATCTGACCAAGTTAGCATGACAATCGCGTCGAAGTAGGTCAGGAGTTTACTGTCCTGAGAGAAGTGGTCGATGCCGTCGCTTGACAAATGTGGCATGAGTCGCACTAGTGCCTCCGTGTGACCCATTTTGCGATGAGTCTGCGGTGAGTAAAGTTCGCCCTATCGATTATTATTGGCCAGCGCAAGATAACATTTTTGTTGCTGACGAAGCTTTACACTTGTACGACCTTTACTATGCCGGGATCGAAAGAAATTGCTAAGAAACATAACACAAAGAGGAAGTGATGCTTGCCGGACGTAGTCCCGCCGAGCCGGTACTTGGGCAGAGATTTGGCTGGAAATCCGGTCAGAAACTGCTCGTCGTCAGCTTCTACGATCCCAATGGCCTCCTGACAATCCGTGAGAGCATCGCGGCGCTTCAGCGCATGAGCCGGCACACGATCGATGTTGCCAATCTCTGGCCAGGGGGAGGCGATTGGCTAGCTCTTCCCGAGACATTTGATCTGCGGGAATACGACGGCATCATCATCCACCCAACGGTGAGCTACAATCCGGGAAATATTGCCCAAATCGACCGGAAAATGTCACTCAAGCTCCGTGATTATCGGGGTGTGAAGGTCCTGATGAAGCAGGACGAGCAGTTCCGAGCTGGTCAATTGGCGCCGCTGATTGAAGATAAGCGCTTCGACCTTGTCGTAACGTGCCTTGCAGCCTCCGAATGGGAGAAGGTCTACCCTCGAGACAAGATCGGCGACTGCAGGATCCTGCAGTCGCTGACCGGCTTCGTCTCGCCCGAGATGCGCTCGAACTGGCGTAAACCTGTGGCAGGCAGAACCATCGACGTGGGCTATCGAGGATCACTTCAGCCCCTCGCATTCGGGCGTCTCGGGTTTGAGAAATGGGAGATTGGCCACAAATTCCTGAAGGAGGTAGCACGTATAGGCATCCCTCTGAGGTGCGATGTCTCCTCGCGCTGGGAGGACCGTCTTTCAGGGCAGGAGTGGATCGCATTCCTCCAGAATAGCCGCACGACTCTCGGTGTGGAGTCTGGCTCGAATCTGTTCGATTTCGACGGTCAGGTGGAACAGAAATGTCTGCGTTTCGCGGCAGAGAACCAGCATATCGACCCGTGGAGCCATGAATATTACTGGAAGGCTCACCAGGAATTTCTGCATGAGTACGAAGGCAACGTACTCTACAACCAGATATCGCCTCGCCATCTTGAGGCGAGTGCCGCAGGATCCGTGCAGGTTCTGTACGAGGGTGAGTACTCAGGCATCTTCAAGCCTTGGCAACACTACATTCCGCTTAAGAAGGATTTCTCCAACTTTGCCGAAGTGACCGAGGCAATTCAGGACGACAACCTGCTCCATGAGACAGCGCTGCGCGCCTACGAGGAAATCGTTTTAAACCGTCGCTATACTTATGAGAAGTTCGTCTCGGACCTCGACGAGGTGATCGGCGAGATTGCTGGCGAGAAGGGGCCTGCCCGCAAAGGCGCTTCCGGCTCTCGATCTCGTATACGTAGCGACAGGCCTGTCATTTTTGTGCTCGTTAGCCATGACCCCGTTCTCGATCCTCGAATCGAGTGGTGGGCAGACAAGCTTATTGAGACGTTCACGGTGGTCGAGATCGGTTCCTGCCGCGCCGGAAGCGCGAAGACCGGTCTTGAGATTGTTTCCGAGCATCGTCTTCGTATTCGTGTCGATCCGGACAAGAACGCCGATTCATGGTTCCGTTTCGTAGACCATAACGGGATGGTCGACCAGAATGTGGGCCTGACGGTCCTAAAGAACCTGTTGCTGGCACGTGCCATGCAAGGCGAGAGCCTTACCAGCCGCCTGGGATTGTTTGCAGGTCCCGACGAGCGAGAGCGTTTTCGTGGTCATCTTGATTTCTTCATTGCGACGAATGCAGGCCTGATCGAGGCTTCACAGCAACTTGGCCGACCTGCCGCAGTACTGTCGTGCGATCTCGACACGCTTCCGGCCGGTGTCGCGCTGACTAAGGACTGGGGCATTCCGCTCGTGTATGATGCCCACGAGTTCTGGCCCTATTCGTTCCCATATTTTACGGCCGGACAATCATCATTTTGGGCGGGGGTCGAGCGGACGCTTGTACCGCATACCGATATTCGGATCAGTGTGTCCCCCCAATTGGCGAGCCTGATGACGGAAGCTTATGGGTATCATTTCGAGAGCGTACCCAATGCGGTGCCAAAACGTCATGCAAGGGGAGACGGTGGGCGAACGGAGCCCAGGATCCACCCTGGGCGGGTCGAGTTTCTATATCAGGGTATTTTCGCTCCGACCCGCGGGATAGAACGCCTGATTAGGGCTTGGACACAAGTCGTTCCGGAGGCAGTGCTTGTCTTGAGGGGGCCAGAGAGCACTTTCAAAGACGAAATGCGCCATCTGGCTGCGAGCGAAGGTTTATCAGACGAGCGCGTACTTTTCGACGATCCTGTCAGCGAAGATCAGTTGGTCCAAGCTGCCGGCCGATCAGACATTGGTGTGATTCCCTACGAGTCGGCCAATATCAACAACAAGTTCTGCTGTCCCAATAAATTGTCCCAATACTTGGCGGCGGGACTGCCAATCCTCGCGAACAGAACAGACTTTGTTCGTTCCGTTGTGGCTGAATCCGAAAGTGGATTATGTCTAGATTTTGCCGACGAGCATGCCCTAGCCGATGCCATCAATGAGCTTGCCAGAAACGATGCTCGTCGGAAAGTAATGGCGGACAACGCCATGAAGTACTTCTCTCACAAGTTCAACTGGGACATCGTATCGGCCGGTGTAGTGGCTTCGATCAAAGCACAGGTCAGCCAAGAGAGAACGTTCGCATCAGAACTTGATCTGTCGTGGCTCAAAGAGCCCCGGCTCGCCGCACCCTACTTAGAGCGGGACGACATCGCCAAGCATGGAGAAGGGAAGCGGCCGCAATCTGTCGTGGATCATTTTTTCTCGGGCTTTAGAGAACAACTCGCTCAGCAAGAGCACATGGAGAGGCTGCTCCAGGAAGAGATTGTCCGGCTGCAGAACGGCATCGACGAACTCCAGGAGACGGTTTCCGAAATGTCTCGGATTTCGGCGGCTTATGACGACCTGAACATGAGGCCCTCGCAACTTGCGAGGCGCTTGAGTCGGCTGGTGATAAGCGAGGTCCTTCGACGTTCGGGTCTTCGGCGGCGAAATTCCTGAGGCAGTCTAGTATTGCAAGTAATTAGTCCTCTGGCGGTGCAGCACCTGTTCTTAAGATATCCCACAAAATTCGTCCGACAGGACAGGCGTCATTACGTTGACGTAGCCTAGCCAAAGCTCTTGTTGCGGCGCCGTTTTCAAGCGGTTATCCCGGCCGATTGGCCGTTCTGTCGGCTGACGTTTACGATCTTGCGCTAGCACTTTGGACGCGGCCCGTCAGCACGTAAGTTGTTCCGAATGTCTTTCAGGGGGGGCGAGTACATCAAGTGTAGTTGCAAAACCTCTGCGTGATCGGAGCCATCGTTACGGGCGGATATTCTGTTTGGAACGCTCCAATCGCCGCCTCCGATGCCGAATTCGTCATCATCATCATGGAAAAGGGGAAATTGTTCAGTGAGGCCGACGGGCATGCCGATGCCGTAACATGGGGCTCTGTTTACCACTCGCCACGTGCAACACGGTACTCGGCCTGTGCCACCGATTGGCTCGAGATCCGGAGGTGGTGTGGAACTATCCCCTTCGAGCTGCCGTTCCTACGACAGTTCTCAAACTGGACTGTTTCGGATGGTAATGGCAAAGATTTCTCGAGTAGCGATGCTTGCTCTCTTCGTGAGCTCCGGAGTGGCAAGCGTACCTCAGGATTGCACAGCATTCCAACTCCTCGCCGATTTGCAGGGTTCTGCGCAGCAATTGGCAGAAAAGCTCCCGGACCCTCCGGAACAGCCCTCTCATGCCATCTTGCCCAACGGCCGTAACAACTGGTCGTCGGCATACACCATGCAGAGCATGATGTTCCTTCTTCAGGCAACAGGAGAGCAAAGATGGGCTCAGGAGCTTGTCAGGTGGGCCAATGCAACACTTGCCGATCGCAACGCGTCTGGCCCGGACGGGAAGCCGTTCGCTTGGGCCGATCATTCCGTCAATGTTCTACATCCTTACGTTTGGGCTGGGTTCACAGGACACATGTTCGCTCCTTTGATGGAGTTCTCCCGTTACGTCATGGAGCACCCGGACTTGGGAGACGCGACGTATCTTGGTAGAACATTTCGCGACTATGCGACGGACTACATGTCAGAGTTCTCACGTGCCCTGAATGTGCACCTGAGCGAGCTTTACGACGATGGCCGATATGCCTATTTCCGCTTTGCCAAGCCGGTACCCGTGACCGACCAAAGGCTCAACGGTCAACCGTTGCCGGTGAATATGAATGCGGCGCTTTTCACTGCAATTCTTCATTTCCTAAAGGCACAAAGTGCGGCAGCAGGAGGAAGAATAGACCGACGTCTAGAAGCGAGCTTGCGTCACTTTGTTGCCTATTTCAACGACAGGGTCCTGACTCAATCGCAGTGTGGGCCCGTGATCTGCAGTAGCTGGAAGTACGCAACCTATATGAGCCGTGCTGAGGATATCGGTCACTCAAACTTGGTTGTAAAATTTCTGTACGATGCCCACGCGTCCGGGCTGGACGTATCCGAGAGCGTCCTAGTTACTATCGGGAATACGATCCAGCGCCTGATGGGCGACGATGGGGGGTTCCGCGCCAACCTGTTCGATGCAACCCGGATGCCGGGCGTGGCCGAGGCCGTCTACTACATCATTCTCTTAGCGAAGTATTCGCCCGCTCTAAAGGTGAAGATCGAGCCTGTCATTTCACGTTCTCACAATTTTGCTTACTTTGGCCCCTGGCTCCAAATCTGGCGGTGATGCAAATCCCGATCGGGTAAAGTGAGCCAATGGCGGCATGGATTGCTCGCGTGCATCGCGACACGAATGCCCTTCGCAGAGGGTAATGACATGTTCGAAAGACCGGGCAAGCACCATTCCGTGTGACCTGCCGAGTATGGGGGTAATGAGGTAATTGCGTGGTCTTGTCGCGGCCTCATTGAGAGCGCCGGTACACCTTCTGCACCGTCCAAGGGGCGGCGGCCTGCGCAAAGCCTTGGCATCGTTTCGAGCCTTGGGCCTGAGTTTCGTGCCAGCACTGAGTATAGAAACGCACTCCATCGGGTGTCTTTCGCTTGACTTTGAGGGGTAATGCCATCACAGAAACGCCGAAAATCATGGATGCAGCCCAAGCCCGTGCCGCTCCCGGCGGACCGTACCGATTGACGGGCTTTCGGCCGTAAA
>Ga0065721_10049677_pt1 | contig 29033 bp, 28 predicted proteins | sample Mesricmetagenome_FD_59108 | JGI IMG/M metagenome (GOLD analysis project Ga0065721, IMG submission 59108) | Mesophilic microbial community from rice straw/compost enrichment Sample: eDNA_1 v2 (version 2) | ecosystem: Engineered > Solid waste > Grass > Composting > Bioreactor | place: USA: Davis...
CATAAAACCCGGAGCGCTCCCGCGCTTCCACCAAGCCGCGGCTTTTTAACAATTCATATGCCTCCACCACAGTTGCGGGGCTGGCATTTTCCCTCCGCCCCATATCGCGCACCGACGGCAGCCGTTCGCCGGCGGACCACAAACCTTTGTGAATATTCTCTTCAATCTTCGCTGCTAAGTCTTCATATCGATTCATAGGCGCCGCCATCTGTACTGGTCGCATTTAATATTAACTGTATCTGTATTGCCTGGCCAGCTCGGCCTAAGCTGTTGCCATTACCGGAAAGCCGGATATTTTCCTTAAGTTGTGAATTACGCCATGAATATCGCCCTAGCTGTTTTTTGCGTCATTTTATTCAGCCTGACCGTGCCATTTACGCGCATGGCTGCGCTGGAATTAGCACCGGAATTTGTTGCTTTATTGCGGCTGCTGTTTGGCGGTATCGCGTGTTTATTTGTGGTTTCTTTCGATTCCTGGCGCCCACCGCGCAACATCTGGTTGCCGCTGTTTATCACGTCCATTTGCGCGGTTATGGGTTTTGGAACCCTTATGGCTTTTGCTCTGCACCAAGTACCGGGCAGCCACGGCGCAATCGCCCTCGCCGCCCTGCCCGCCGTCACTGCAGCTTACGCATCCTTGCGCGATCGCCATAATCCTGGATTTATTTTCTGGCTATTTGCCATCGCCGGCACTGTGGCCAGCGGCGGATTCTTTTTTACTTCCGCTGTCACCGAATTAGCGCGTGGCGATTTTTTACTGGGCCTCGCCGTATGCTCAGCCGCATTCGGTTACGTGGAAGGCGGACGCCTCAGCCGCACCCACGGCGGCCGCCGCGTAATGAGCTGGGCAATCGTAATGAGTTTGCCGGTAACAGTTATTGGTTTAATGGCGCTGCCGATTTTAAATAGCGACGCCAATTACATAACGCAATTAAAAAACCTCAGTGCGTCCGCAATTTTTTCGGTGAGCTATCTGGCGCTGGTCAGTCAATCCATCGGCATGTTCCTGTGGTACCACGCCCTCGCCAAGGGCCCAATGGAAAAAGTCGCCATGACGCAGCTACTGCAACCATTTTTTTCCCTGCTCGCGGCGATTCTTCTACTCAACGAATCCGTCAGCCCTGCAGCTTGGTGGATTGCTTTATTCGTGGGGTTATGTGTATTTGGGGCCAATCGTGCGAAAACGCGGCCGGCTGAATTTATCAAGCATCATGCACCGTGCGCCTTTCCCACCACAAAATAAACTCCGAGATATTGGCAGGAACTGCGTGGCCTTCTAATTCACCTCGCCACTGCAATCTTAGCGGGGGCTAACTTAGCGACATTTTTTACAATCTGCCGAATTTAACGTCGATAAAATTGGCCGACCTTTGGTATTGGAGAAGAAACAATGCGAAAAATTTTTATACTGACATTAGTGCCTCTTTTTGTTGTGTTGGCTGCCTGTGGCAGCGGGGAAAAGCAGAAACAACCGCCTCAAAAAATTCCGGAAATAAACTTCGAATACTAGGCCATCGGTGATGGCGGCATTTTTAAAGTCAAACTTCCGTAATCCCCTCCCCTCAGCGGGTAGGCACAAATGAGCAGGATGCTCACTCTTATGCATCTTGAGATGTTGCGTCATCTCAAAACACAGACCTGAGCTCAGCACTATCATCAATCGGTTTACCCATCAGCCAGTTTATCTTTACTCAGTTTTATAAAGTTTGACTTAATAAAACCAACAACTTTTAAACTTGCTGTGCTAGGTGATATAGCCGGCGCCCCAAAACCACCCAGCTCGATCACTAAACTGTATACATTTCAAACACTTACAACCTCTTTCGTGTTGCGTAGCCGCCTCCTTCACCCTTTTGCCTTTATCCGCCTGAGCGGGAATTGTATTTTGACTTCAAAAAGTACTTGGCTTTTCCAAGATTTTTTTGTTTACTTCGCCCCGCTGTTCAGCAGTTGCATGGCCAATACTCTGTCGGAAATATGAGTCCGAGAACCCAATGGAGTTGGTGTAATTCAGTTTTTAGGACAAAGGAACTTTCAAATGGATAAAGGAAAATTATTGGCAGAAAGAGTTAGACGGCTTCGAGATTTGGCACTAGCCAAGGATGGTAAAGGCTCTGAACTTTATAAAAATGCCATGCGCATGGTAATAACCTACGAACCGGCGTTTAAAGATTTGGCCATCATCGATGGTGTCACAGGGGTTGGTAAGGTCGGAAACAAATTTTTTCAGACTATTCCGGCATCCAGTGAATTATCGGTTGCGCAAACTGTAGTGTTTAATACGTGGTCTCAGGATAAGAGACAGCTCTTTGTGTTGAGGCATGAGGTTGAACATATGAGTGCTGCCAATCTTAAGCTTGTATCCCACTACCGGTTTTCCAATATCCCTGTTGAATCCATACCCCGCCACAAGCTCACTTTTGAAATAGAAGCAAGCACCAAAGCATTTAATTGGGTGTCGTCATTATGATCAATAAATCGCTCGTATTTTTAGGTTTTATATTTTTTTTGGACGGTTGCACATGCTTACAAAATGCCAGTAGGACGAGTGAACTGGAGGTGGGCAAGGGGGTTAGTTATTCGACCATTTACGATGCCGCGATAACAACGCAGTTTTTTCGGGATTTTACTTATACAGGTAGCAATTCCGATCTGAGCTTTCACTACACATTAAGCAAGAAAAAAGACTATCTATTTTCCAAGGATGGTGTTGTTGTCCTCTTTTTGCCTCTCGACAAATCGCTGCAAGTGGGCGATCAATGGCAGAGGGACTTAGTTTCATTTGAGGTCCTGGAAAAAACGGATGACGGATATTTGCTCTCGTCTAACTTTCTAGGAGAAAGCAAATGCTTTGACGGCTGGAAAACTGGAAAAACGCGCATCCTTTTTTCTTTTAAGGATGGCCTGATGAACACCAGTATTGAGCAGATTGAGTGTGACACCAATAATTTGAAGGGTTACTCGGTCACAGATTATTCTGGAAATGTTTGGACACTAGAAGTCCCTTAGTAGATCCTCATTTTGATTGATTGCCAAATGGCCTCTTTCACCATACTCGCCGCAATACTTCTGGTAGGCATATGCGCCCTTCGGCTTGGTTCACTGCCTCGTTAATCCCCGCATTCGCGGGGAACACGTACGGATTGCGGAACAAACATAGAGTGGACACGGTTAATCCCCGCATTCGCGGGGAACACAGTGGTGCATCAGTGGCGCTGACAAAGCGCCGCGGTTAATCCCCGCATTCGCGGGGAACACCTTCATCTGCATCATCTCCTGAAGGTTCGCACCGGTTAATCCCCGCATTCGCGGGGAACACACCTGCGTCGAGCTCGGCGCAAACCTCTCGCGCGGTTAATCCCCGCATTCGCGGGGAACACGAATTTGCTTTTTACGGCGGTGGAATTGGGCGCGGTTAATCCCCGCATTCGCGGGGAACACAGGTAGAAGTCGGTCGCATGGAGGCGCGGCAGCGGTTAATCCCCGCATTCGCGGGGAACACGTCAAGCAAATGCTCAAGCATGGAGACAATCTCGGTTAATCCCCGCATTCGCGGGGAACACTTGCTTGAACTCAGTTAAGCGAGTAGTCAGCGGGGTTAATCCCCGCATTCGCGGGGAACACGCGGCGAGCGTGTGCCAAGAATTCGATTTGGGCGGTTAATCCCCGCATTCGCGGGGAACACTTTCCGCTATTGAAGTTTTGGCGATGGTCTCCCGGTTAATCCCCGCATTCGCGGGGAACACGCGTCCCCGTGTAAACCCAGTTACTCACGTTGCGGTTAATCCCCGCATTCGCGGGGAACACTATCTGTGTGCCGACTGAGATCTTCCAAACACCGGTTAATCCCCGCATTCGCGGGGAACACTTCGTCAACCCCCCGCGTAAGTTCGCTTTTAGCGGTTAATCCCCGCATTCGCGGGGAACACGCCAAGGTTAATTTAGAGATTCAGCGAGGCGGCGGTTAATCCCCGCATTCGCGGGGAACACTAGCCCGAGAACTCGCCAGAGACCCCGGAGAACGGTTAATCCCCGCATTCGCGGGGAACACTGGCCGTGTATCACCGCCGAGAAACAGACGGTCGGTTAATCCCCGCATTCGCGGGGAACACTCTTTGTACTTGGATTGAGACTCCAAGACGTTCGGTTAATCCCCGCATTCGCGGGGAACACTTCACCGTCGGCGCGGAATGGCGGCAAATCCACGGTTAATCCCCGCATTCGCGGGGAACACAGGTCCTGCTTGGATTGAGACTCCAAAACGTTCGGTTAATCCCCGCATTCGCGGGGAACACTGAGAATTGGAAAAAAGAAAGCGGGACGCATGCGGTTAATCCCCGCATTCGCGGGGAACACGCGCAGCTGCTCGGATTCAAGAGCAAGAAAGCCGGTTAATCCCCGCATTCGCGGGGAACACATAATCTACGGTGATGATTATGTCAAAGATTCCGGTTAATCCCCGCATTCGCGGGGAACACACGTGTTCGATGAGTTAATTCCGGATGATGTGCGGTTAATCCCCGCATTCGCGGGGAACACGTTGATCCGAATTCGTGGTCAGGGATTGAGTACGGTTAATCCCCGCATTCGCGGGGAACACTTACCCGGCATGTCTATGCTAAACGGATTAGCCGGTTAATCCCCGCATTCGCGGGGAACACACAGGCAGCGTGCGGCGACTTGTGTTGCCGTACGGTTAATCCCCGCATTCGCGGGGAACACCTGCTGAGTGGTGATTACTGATGTCAAAAGAACGGTTAATCCCCGCATTCGCGGGGAACACTCGCTCCTCTCTTGTTCTAAGGCTTCGCATTTCGGTTAATCCCCGCATTCGCGGGGAACACTGATTAAAAGACACATAGCGTTTACCTCTCTGCGGTTAATCCCCGCATTCGCGGGGAACACTCGTTTACGGTGAGGCGCCATGCACGGCTGAACGGTTAATCCCCGCATTCGCGGGGAACACGTACTACAGCGTTTACGCAGTCGATGATAACCCGGTTAATCCCCGCATTCGCGGGGAACACGCGTTGGCCCCGAATGCCGCCGTTACGTTGAACGGTTAATCCCCGCATTCGCGGGGAACACTGCTCGGGGGTCAGGCGGGGCTTCTTTGATACTGGTTAATCCCCGCATTCGCGGGGAACACGTCAGAGATGTGCGGGACAGCAGGGTGGTGCCCGGTTAATCCCCGCATTCGCGGGGAACACTAAGCAAAAAATTGACGAATATTGCGTTGAAGCGGTTAATCCCCGCATTCGCGGGGAACACAACAAATCACAGACTTCAAAACCGAAGAAACGCGGTTAATCCCCGCATTCGCGGGGAACACCCAACTGAAAAAAAACAGAGACGGTCGGAAAGCGGTTAATCCCCGCATTCGCGGGGAACACTCAAATAAAAGATAGGAAGCGGAACCATGAAACGGTTAATCCCCGCATTCGCGGGGAACACCATGCCAACCGCCCTGGCTGCGTCAGGAGAGGCGGTTAATCCCCGCATTCGCGGGGAACACAAAAGAATGGCTACAGCACGCTTTGGAGGAAGCGGTTAATCCCCGCATTCGCGGGGAACACGGTATCCCGGGTTACTGTACCGAGTTCGATAACGGTTAATCCCCGCATTCGCGGGGAACACCTACCCGGGAATCTATAACATCGAAATGTTAGCGGTTAATCCCCGCATTCGCGGGGAACACAATAGCGAAGTGGGTCATTGCAGGGAGGAAATCGGTTAATCCCCGCATTCGCGGGGAACACTTCACCAAGACCGTTAATAAACTTTTGGAAAACGGTTAATCCCCGCATTCGCGGGGAACACAAAGAGGGCGCTTAGGATCTCAGCGCCAGTGCCGGTTAATCCCCGCATTCGCGGGGAACACAAGGGTGGCAGTATTCCACAAGTTAGAAAAAACGGTTAATCCCCGCATTCGCGGGGAACACACAGCCCGTTCTTATGAGAAAACGGTATAATCAGGTTAATCCCCGCATTCGCGGGGAACACAGATTCAAGAAATGCACGTTCAATAGCAGCAGCGGTTAATCCCCGCATTCGCGGGGAACACTCTAATTCTAAACCCATGTTTTTAAAGAGCAAATTTCACAAGGAAAAATCTACGGAAATTTAAGAGGCGGGGAGGTCGGGTTTGAATTGAACTAGACGCATTCCATCAAGATCGACAGGTTCGCGACGATTTGAGCCATATGTCACAAAGTCAAATCCTGACTCGGTATTGGTGGCCCAGGACATAACAACGTTTCCATCTGCGGCCATTGCATTGATTTGATCCCAAATCATTTCCCTCACTCTGCGGCTGACATCTCCGATATAAACACCCGCGCGCACTTCTAAAAGCCAGATCGCTAAGCGTCCTCGTAAACGAGCAGGCACCGCTTCTGTGACTACAACCAACATCGCCATCTAACCACTCCTATGGCCGCTATCGCCAATACTGGGAGGCTCTGGAATGGCGGGTGGCTGAGAATCTTCCGGCGGTGATGGAGGCTGAATTTCTCCTGCTGCTAACACCTCTTCGATTAAAGGGATAAGACGCGACAATAAATTTGACGAGCGAAAAATATCGCGACAAGCAATGCGCACTTCACGATCTGGAGATCGTGGCGATTTTTTAGCAACTTGAAAAGCGACTGGAACCACTGTTTCAAATTTAACAATGTCCGCAATATCGTAAACAAAGGACAATGGTTTACCGGAATGAATAAAACCTATCGCAGGAGCATAACCCGCCGCCAATATAGCGGCCTCAGTAACGCCATATAAACATGAAGTTGCTGCACTCAAACATTGATTAACGACGTCACCTTTTTCCCAATCATTTACGTCGTATTTTCTTCCCTGCCATTTAACTCCATATTGCTGCGCCATTAGTTCATAAGTTTTTCGAACCCGAGCACCTTCTATGCCGCGTAATTGGTCAATACTGCGCTTTGCCGGCGCCGGCTCACCAAAGCGCAACTCAAACATTTTGCGCACAACTTTCAAGCGCAAGTTTTCGTCAAGCGCCAATTGAGCTTGATAGAGCAACTTGTCAGACCGTGCACCTCCTGGCTGGCCAGACGCATACAAACGCACCCCCGCCTCGCCCACCCAAATTAAAAGAGTGCCAACTTGTGCAGCCAATTTGATTGCTGCATGTGACACCCGCGTGCCGGGCTCCAGCATAATGCAAGTTACCGAACCAACTGGAATATGCGTACGAATTCCAGTCTGATCGATCATCACAAATGCACCATCCAGTACATCGATTTGACCGTATTGAAGAAAAATCATGGAATTCCGGTCTTTAATTGGAATGGGTTTGAGTGGAGGTGGTGGTGTGTCACTCATCGGCGAGGTCCAAAATGTCGGCAATCAACTGCTCACTCAAAAAATATCCAGAGCTGCGCAGTGCGTACAAATGGGGTTTTACTTGATCGAGTATCTTCCTACGTTTTGCCAAGAGTAGAACGCCAACGGCACCGATTGTTTGAATTTGATATTTTTTTGCAATTTGCCGCCCAGAACGTTCGTCCATCAATACAGTCGCGTTATGTCGCAGCGCGTACTCCAACACGGTTTTTTCCCCCTGATCCAAAACGCTAAGAGCCGCCCGCGCAGGAGGATCCAGCTCTCGGCATAACCACCCTGCTTCCAACGCTCTGACAATGATCTGCGCATCCCACCTCTCCGGTTTTGCCAAGCATTCCTGAATTACCGTCTCGGTAACAACTACGCGGGTGAACAAGTCCACCAGCAGGTGGAGAACATCTATCCGCGCCAGCGCCAGTAGCGGACCTGTGTCCGCCACCAGCAAAGTTTCATTTGTTAAATTGCTCGAGTTCATCACGCAGTTCATCCTTGGTGTAATTCGCCACCGGAATTTGGTTTTCCGCCAGCTTGTCCATCATTTCAGAAGCCGAAAGCCCCGCCAGGCGCGCAGCCTGCGCCAGACTGACTTTTTGTTCCTCGAACAGATGCAAGGCGACCGCTAGTCGCACACCAGATTTCAGCAGAACCTCGTCAAACGGTACGGCAATAAACACTGGCTGCCCATGTTTGGTCACCAGGGACAAATGCCCGGCTTCCGCCTCCCGGATGAGCTCACCCGTGCGGTTGCGCAGGTCGCGGATGGTAAACATCTCCATAATCACCTCAATTGTGCCAACAAGTGTTGGCACATTCTGCCCCCAAACTGATCACTTTTCAAGCAGACGCTCAAGCGCGCCGAATCAACATAAGCCCGCAGCCGAAGGCTTTGGATGGCCCGAGGCCCTTGCCCAACATGTCCACAAGCTTCTGCGGCTCTCTAACTTTCAATACACCTTCATAGTCCATGGAGCTAAAGCCGGCATCGCGTCCTTTCTCCGGCAGTGCATTCCAGCGATAGCCTGTCGCCTGTACGTTTTGCAATTCGTACCCATGCTTCTCACCGCGTTTTGCCAGCCATGCCACTGCGGCTGACTGTATCGCGTCCTCAAGATGAGCCGATAATTTTTCTTCTCCTGATTTGCCGGAAAAATCAGTGTGATTCAGTAGCCTTTGCCTTAACGCTTTCTTTTCTCCACCCACGTCTAAGTTTCGTTCACCACACGCCTGCTGAAGCCAAGCTCTCTGCGCATTCATTACGACATCATGCCGTTGAGATTTTTTATCAGGTCCGAGTTTTTTAGCGACGGTGGGATTGGCGCGCAACCGAAATAAGAGCTGATCACCTGCTTTCAATATTGGCGTATAAGGTTTAGTCGTGATGGTAAAGATAGGGCTTGTCGACTTGGGCTCAGTGTTGGACACCACATAATAAATAGGTAAAGCACGAGACCTGGCCATTTGCTCCTGAGCATTTTCTTCGCGAAATAAAAATCGCTCGTTATTGCTGAAGAGGTCCCAAAGCAGGCGGTGAATTCCGTAGCTGCGGTCGCGCAATAACAGGCCCAGTTGCGATTGCTCAGAAATGGAATCCGTCAATTCGATTCGAGATAAATACATCACCCAATCCTCCGCTCAGTCGTCCATAAATATTCCTGACGCGGCTCAAACTGCCAGCGTTTTCGCGATAAGGGCATATCGTAGCGGGCGAGCCTTTGCACCGAAGATTTATCCATATTGGGATCCATCGGAAAAAACTCCGCCATATCACCCTCCCAATAAAACCGAAGCAGCTTATCTTCCGGCAACCAGCGGCTGTCACTGGCCCACTCGGGAATAGGTTTAAGCACAGGTTTGACTTGGTAATTTTCCAGCGCACTGTGAAAATTATCCGCCTGGATAATCAAAGGATTCAGCGGAGCTGCGAGGGCGCAGGATTTTCGCCCGAGATAAAGATGAAATTTGGGTTTCATCAGCGCATCAGCAAGATCCGTTAATGAATAATGTGCAGCATCCAATGCGCGAACAGCGACCAACGCATCCGCGTCCGAGCGATATTCCCGCGAGGATAACACCGTACCCAAACGATCACGCCCAGTGACAATTTCATCGCGACGGGTTCTGTAACGGAATTTACCAGCGGAATCGGGCGCCTGAGCCGTGTGGTAATCCCGCAATAGCCAACCGGATCGCCGCACTTTAACCGCCTGTAAATAGCACTTGGATAAATTGTGATGCACCGACTCTTCCTCCCTGCGAATGCCGAGGGCCGCTGCCAATAGCCCTGTAATAGCCGACTTGGATGGATAGTCCGCGCTGTGGCGGGATTCACCGATGGCAATTTCTCCCCAACTGGCCATAGGTCCGTAAAGGCGAAAGACGAGATAGTCCATAATTCACCTCTACTGCACAGCGAAGTCGAGCAGTTCCGTCATTTTGCCCGCGCCCGCAAACGCATTCAGCGAATAGGAACTATCAACGCATGGACCATAGACTTCATCGAAATGCGATGCCTGTTTTTCTAGCGCCATAACCGCTTCCTGCGCATAGTCTTCGCTGTTTTTACCCAGGGGTTTGAGAAAGGCAACTGACAGCGAGCGTGGCTGCTGGCTGCCCAACTCCGCGCGTACATAAGAGGCATAGGCGCGGCTGCCAAAGCTGTTCTGTTTGCCTTGCGGCGCAACCTTTACGGCGGCCTCTGTCAACGCGCGGATTGCTTTATCCGCTAGCGCTTTATTCCCACCTAAATTTTCTACCAGCAGCTCCCGATTGATACAGATATAGGAATAAAACAGTCCAGCGGCAAAGCCGGTTTCACCGATATGCGCCGCACCGGCATCTTCACTGTGATCGTTCAAATCATCCGCTGCCGTAAAATAATCGTCTTCGATCACAACACCGTGCACAGAGATAGCATGTGCTACTTGGCACGCAGCTTCTACATTGTGTTCCGGCTTGGACGCGAGCATCCGACCGAACATGGCAATATCGACAGCCGTGTCGTCTTTACGGAGAAAATTCAACTCATCGTCGTTAGGTACGCGTTGTTCGGCTATCAACTTATTTGTAAGCTCATCTATGCCAGCTTGCTCAGCCGGACTTATGTGCACTAATTGCTCGATTTCGAGCTCGTCTCCCTCTTTTTTCAATTTGCCAAATTGGCTGGCAATTTTCTGCGCCCATTCTTTTGCTTTCTTTTCTGGTATTCCAGCCGCAGTGAGTTTTTTGAAAACTTCGCTACCCAATCGTTTGGTGCGGGTTCCCACATGCCCCTCCAGAGCCTCTTTAAATAATTCCGACGTTCTCCACGTGCGCTTTAGACTTTGCGAAGACACACGCAGTCGGTCCACGCCGCCCATCTTGGCCGTTTTGGGCCTACCCAGGTCGTCGCGATTTAGGTTGGCCGGCGGGTAAGAAGTCAACAAATGCAGTTGCAAAAATCGGCTCATAAAATTCTCCGTAATTAATTAGCTGTGATTTTGGATTTGATCTTCGTGATGCGAATCAGTCTTTCATCTGCATGTAGTAATCGCTGGCCCAGCGCACGGCGAGGCGCTGCTGTGGTTTACTGGACGGCCCATAACGAAATTCTGTTAACCAAAGCAAGATATCCTCTGTCAGTAGAACTACGTTGGCGCGACTCCCCAGTAACTGTATGGCCCGACAAAGACGCGTAAAAAAGTCCTGCGGTGTCCGACTTTTCTGCAACTGCTGAAAGCGCAATTCGCTCATCGCCGCTTTGCTTCCGCCCTCCTTCGGAGTCGCCAGACTTTTTGCCAGGGTTGCGCGCTCATCGGAGATATCCGTTTTTACTCGCGCCAAAACCGCAGCGACCATAGCGAGATCCGACAAAGGCACATCTTCAATCCAAGCTTTAGGTAAAACCTGGAGAAAGTGCGCGAATGCGGGCGTCAGCAAAATGTCATCCGGCGATTGTGCTCTGCGAAGTTGGGCACGATCGCCACGGTTGTCATCCAGCGAGAGCCACCAACGACGCAAACATTCCGCGTCACCCTGATTCAACTTTCCTCGCTTCATTTCACGCCACCTCCTTTGTTGATTTGGCTTTGTCATGCAGTTTTTTGATTGATTTCGCTTTATTAAGATTGGTGTCCAGAAATCGTCTGGCCTTTACTACCCGCTTCAAATCCATATCTTCCGCCTCTCCCTCAAGAGACCAGTGATCAAATAAATCCAGGCAATTTCTCCTTAATGTCTGCAACCATTCCAGGGCCGTATTAGCGGGCATAGACCGTGTATCCGCCGGAAGCTGCGCCAACCTATGCACCTGCTGATAAAAATCAGCTTCTGTCGCCTGCCAGAAGGATTGATCGATCATTGAGGTATCGCCCTTGGCATCCTTGGGTCGGCTGAACCACGCTGCTTTTATCTGAGAGCGCAATTCTTTTACCGCATCTTTTGCGGAGGCAATCAGGTCGCCGACAAAACTGAAAAAAACTTCGCGATATTCCTGATCTACCGAAACAACCGGCAGGTGATGCTCGTACCAGCAGCGGGCTTTCATATTGTCCATGTCGTAGCCGAAGCACCAAATGCCGATATTTTGGTCATCGGATAGATAGCGGGATTTTTGCTCAAAAAAGCTCTGAATACTGACAGCAGCTTGATCGCCGTTATTTTCATCCTTCCAAACAAAACCGAGCCAGTGGCGATATCCAAGCCCTCCTTGCTGCCCTTTTAAACTGAGCGGCGGCGCCTGATGTTTGGGATCGTATCGGTAAGGTGTCAAAGGATGAACCCAAGGTCCCTCGTAATTCATTCCGTAGTTTTTCGTACGGAAGTGTGTAAGCAAATGAGCGCATTCTTCACCACACAGAGTACATATCCCGGAATCGTTACCGGGCTCAAGCCGGATACGACGCGGCATACACCAATAAACATGAAGCCAGTCTATAGATGCGTCATTCGGTAAAAGCGCACTGCCGGGTTTATCCGAAACGCGCGTTGGAGCACACCAGGAAAACACGTTGGGAGAAACAGACAGAGATGCCGGAGCCGCTTCATCAACGGTCAACACATTCAGCCATAATTTTTGCCAAAGATTGGCAGAGTGGTTTTCGGGCCTTAGCAGAGTCGTCATAGGACCGCCACCTCTCAAGCCGACCCTATGGCCGACACCGCCTGATGGCGCATTGGTTTGCAAAGTAAAAAGCGCTGTCGCTACGCAGCTTTCGCAAATGCCTTCTACAGTTCCGGCTTTGATGAAGTGATCGAGATTATCTTTGATCGTTTTTCCTCCAGGAGCCTCAATCAGCAATGCAGCAATATCCTTCTGCTCACCTTCCGGCATCTGAAAATCCTGCAGAAAAGCGATTCCATCGGGATTGATCAATTCAAACGCATCGGCAATTTTTTTGAGTCGGACGCGTAACTCCTCAGCATCCGGTACCACCTGCCATTTCTCAGCCCACGCCCGAGCATCTTCAGGTGGGGCGACTGTTTGCAGCAGCCCAATCAAAAATTGATACAAAGCGCCCTGAAAATCAGGCCGTGGCGCGGCGATTTCCATTACCGGGTTCTGCTGTTCCGCTATCTGCCAGGGCGCAATTTTTTCTCTGGTCCCATCGGCGCGAATGATGGGTATCCAGGGATCGGTGATCAGGTTCATCGGTGCTCCTTCTCCTCATGCGAGTTTCATAACCAAGACAATGGCAAAAACCAATACCAAAGCAATCAAAGCGCTGCCTGACGGCGAAAGCTTGTTCAAGCTTTCAAAAAGTTGATTTAGCCAATCCACAACACACCCCCAATGGTCGAGACGTGACGGAAGTTTATTGGCCATTATTCAACCAGTCAAATTATTTTTAAAGCATGTTGGTCTTTGTAACTCATTCGAGACCCTTTGATGATGTATGCTGCACGATCTCCGCGCTGGCGGAGATGAACCGCATGTCGGTCTCTGTTATGGGCCATCATCGGTACGTTCCCCGCCCTGCGGGGCAACCCAGCCACCCTGCCGTTCGTAGAGGTGGCTGGTTTCTCTCACTAGAGGCATTAACTCAACCCAGCGCAACGCCCACTCTTGTTCTTTCAATTGACCCAGAGACTCGTTTAGAGCCGCCGGGATTAAACGACTTGCCTGCTCCCAGTCCCGGCGCGGCACACTCAGCTGGCTGAGCGCCCAGGCGTGATGCCCGCTGGCGTAGGGCACCCATCTGCCCAGCTGCTCCCGGAGCAATACAACAGTCACGGAATCGTCTCCCAAGCGGGTGGGAATACGAACATCCTCGTCCCAGCCGCCACTTTCGCGTGCGCTGGCGCGACTGTAGCCTCTGTCGAGCTTTAAACAATTGAAGGTGCCAAGACTGGCTTTGGCCTTCTGCTCGGCCTCCGCTTCCGCCGTGGCTTGCTCTAAGGGTTGCGGAATCCGCGACTGAGCCTCTTCACCGTAAACACCCTCAATGAGTCGACGAGCGTCCTGCGGCATGTGAAAGCCACCGCTACCACAGAGCAAATCCATCGTCAGCCACAGCTGTCCGACATTGGTATAAACGGCTTGGCTGCCAGGAAGAACTTGTTTGAGCCAATTTTTATCCGTCACCTCGCCAGGGTCAGGCGAGACAATATGTAAACAAGGCGGTGAACGTGCGTCCTTTGCTCCCATATCTGTATTCACTGAGCCGTCTTCACCACGAATATGACGTTGGAGACGGCCCGCCCGCTGAATTAGAAGATCCATCGGCGCGAGATCGCTGATTATCACATCGAAATCCAGGTCCAGGCTTTGCTCCACCACCTGAGTGGCGATCAGCACCCGCCCCAACCGCTCCGGACCGCAGGAATTTTTACCAAACAAATGCAGCACTTCTTTTTCAATTTGCTGCCGGTCCACCATGGCATAGCGACTATGAAACAGACTGATTTTATCGACTGGTACGCTGCCGCTTGCGCACAATAATTGATACGCCCTGCGCGCATCCGCCACTGTATTGCGTATCCAACAAATACATTGGCCTTCGCTTGCAACAGCTTTTATGAGTTCGACAGCGGCATTTTCATTATCCAGGCGATTTACAACTACCGTTCGCTCCACAGAAGCACGAGTGTCTACCGGTGTTTCTATCAATCCCTCTGCGCCTAATTGCGTTACCCACGGATACCCCGCGCTGGGATTTAAATCCGATTTAGGTATTTCTGCTCCAGCAGAAAATGCGTCTGCTAACTGCTGGCGAAAATTCGTCGGGAGTGTTGCCGATAACAGAATCGAACTTCCGCCTTGGGCGGTATGCGCCTGTATAAGAGCGGCAAGCAGGCTTCTCATATAGGGATCAAACGCGTGAACTTCGTCTACCAATAAAACTTTTTTCCTCAACCCGAGCAATCGCAAGGATTGATGGCGGGCTGGCAGAATTCCGAGCAGCGCCTGATCAATAGTGCCAACACCAACATCAGCCAACAGCGCTTTTTTTCGACTATCTGCCAACCATTGATTGCAATAAGCGCTCGCCGATAAATCCTGCTCGTCATAATTACGATCACTGTTTTGTTCCGACAGCTGCACGGTTTCCATAAATTTTTCGGACAACTCGCGCGCGCGCCATGCGCCAAAACAAGGGATGGCCTGTATTCGTCAGAAAAGAGATTGCGATAACTCTCTGCCATACGTTGATACATGGCATTCGCGGTGGCCATAGTAGGAAGCCCAACGTAAACTCCATCCGCCAAAGCTGCCGATAACAGCCTGTGCACCAGCACCATAGCCGCTTCTGTTTTGCCCGCGCCTGTTACATCTTCAAGAATGAACAGTTGCGCGGATGCTGCCAATTTTGTTTCGTGTGCATATTCTTGTAACGGCGTTGCCGTTCTAACAAACGGAAATTGCTGGCGAATGGATTCAAACGGATTGATGGACCGCTCACCAACCCCACTAATTGCTAGCGCTTTCTCTGCGCCAATCAACGCGAAATCGGTCCAGTAACGCTCCAGCGAAATGGGATCGGATTTATAGGGAAAGGCAACCTGATTAGACCCCAACCAGTCCGCCAGAACAGCCACTCCCGCTAGCTGCCAGGATGCCTGTTTGAATTTTTTGGGATCAATAGACGTGAGAACCGCAAGGTCCGGGCACCACTTTTGTTTCACTTCATTAAAAAATTGCTCCGCTGCCTGCTCATCCTCCTGCAACAAATGCCGCTTCACTGTCGCATTTTGCGGCGGTTGGCCGTGGTGACCGCAAACAATTTCAAGCCAGTCATCAAGCAAAATAGATATATCGAGAGAAAGCCCCACCTTTTTTCTCAATACTTGCAACCATAGGGCGTGCCCCAATGAGTCATGGCGAACGTCGTAACAGAATTGACCATCGAAGGGTACGAGAACATCTGAAAGATTCGGCGCGAGATTTTGGAAAGAGCGGCAAAACTTGCCTAAATCATGAAGCGTCAAACAAAAGGTAAAAAAACTCCGTAGCCAATTAACATCAACACTCAATTCATTGGCTAAATCTTTACATAGCGACTTTGCCGGGTCGAGCAAGAGATAACCAGCTGCAGCAACATCAAGATTGTGATAGGGAAGTAGGTGATACTCAGGCCCATCCGCGTCGGGAGATTTCTTGGCCTTGCCCCAATACCTGTAATAAGGCTCCATGAGCGCGTCCTGTATTCGTCGTAAATATGGTAAAGACTAGCTTCATCTCACCAAAGCGCAACACTGTACATAATCACACGTAAAATAATATTGCAGGTAGTCACCCGATAGCTTTTCGGAACGTCAAAATTTCCTCAGCGATCTGCAAAGTAGGTTTACAGGTCCGCCCAGGTGGAATTTTCCAGGTAGTCAAAAAATCCGTGGCAACGAGGAGTAGGAGTTTTCTGAAGGTGACGCGCTGAAGACATTGAGGCGGCGATTTGCTTTCTCTTTCCGTAGAAATGATGACTACCCTACCCACCCCGCTCCAACAATGATATAAAGTCCCACGTCCTAAAAGCTAAAAGTAACCCCATGCACAGCGAGGCTTGCATGAAAATAAATTATCAAAAGGCAAGCCATTTCTTTCTGATGCTCGGACTGTTGCTGGTGGCCGTCAGCTATTTTCTGTTTAATTTCGAGCACCTCTTATTAAACCTGCTGATGTACACCATACTGACGGTGGGCTTTGCGCTGAATTTGATTGCGGTGTTACGCAGCTTCCGATAGGTCCTATTCCTTCTCTCCCAGCACCCCAACCGCAAACCCCATCACACTTTCGAAAGGCCACCACAGCCAATCAGTGAATAGCTACTCACGGACTATTAGTCACCCCTACCTGCCGCCTTAACGAAGTCGTATAACTGCTGCGCGGCATAATAACGATCAGGAGGAGGACGACATGAAATATGTTTTGCTATGCAGCGCCGTGGTATTGCTGGCGGCTTGTGGGGGTCAGGGGCCGGTGGAGACCACATCCAGCAGTTCATCCAGTTCCGCAAGTTCGAGTTCCAGCAGTTCAAGCTCCAGCTCTAATTCGGGATCCAGCAGTTCCAGTTCAACTTCAAGCTCGGGCAGTTCGAGTTCAAGCAGCTCTAGCTCCAGCAGTTCCGGCGACGGCGAGCTTGTTCCGGGGGCGCTGACTAACGCGGTTTGGGAGTTGCGTTATGTAGAAAATGAGCTTGGCATCCGCCGGGCCAGTAATATTCCGATGACTTTGCGTTTTGATGAAGACAGGAAGTTGGAAGGCACCACGGCTTGCGGGTCTTTTTCCACGGGTTATTGGTTTCGTCACGGCGCTATGAGTTTTGATCAGGCACCTGAGGTGCCGCTCGATTGTGTGCCGAGCCCCTGGTCGCTGTTGGAGCGCGATTATTATGCCGCGTTAAATGATGTGGTCCGTTTTGCCGCAAGTGAATCCGAGCTGAGATTATTTACCAGCAACAATTCCACCGTAGTGTACGAGCCGGCCGGAATTAAATGTGAAACGCCGAAATTTATCGATGGTGAAGCCACTCCCAATTTATCGCCACCTTGGACTCCGATAACCGTGTTGCTGAAAACCGATGATCTTTCGGATGAGTTTATTCAGCGTCTGCGCGAGGATTACCCAGACCTGGAATTTCGCAGTCTGGATGCATGCGGCCCTGGCCAGATTGGCGTGTCGGTCAATCGCATTACGCTGCAATATCTCCGCTGCCGCAGTGACATCACCGGCATCACTTACCAATAAGCACGCAGGGAATCAGTCTATGAAAACGCTTTTTACTCAACCCTGGACGCGCCGTCGCCTGCTGCAGGCTACCGCTCTGAGTACGGGCCTCGGCTCATTTATGTCAATTAATGCCTTGCCGGCACCGCCGCGTAAGCGGGTTATTTTTGTTTTTACACCCTTGGGGGCGCCTTATGAGGAGTGGGAGCCAAGCGGCTGTGGCCCTGCCATCCTGCTGCGCGCGGCGTCCGCACCGCTGGAACCGGTAAAGCATCACTGTGTATTTTTAAATAATTTATTTGTGGAAGATGGCGGTTTAGGTAATTCACAAAAAGTGCTTGGCGGTGGCTATACCGAAGCGCGCAAAACCACCCTGGACGTGCACCTAGGTGCGGCTTTGAGCGAAGGTGTGCTAATGCCCAATCTGCACCTGGGCACTGAAATAAGCAATGAGGTTATAAGCGTAAAAGATTACAACCGACTTGCTTTTGCGCGCAGTTCGGCCGCGGTATACGGTGCGCTGCTCAATAACGAGGGTGTTGAAGCCAATACTCCCATTGATAAAAAATTCCGCGCGGAACTGGAGGCATCAACACGAGTGAGTTTCGATAAGGAAGTGGATTTACAGATAGAGTTGAGCGCATTGGCATTAAGTCGCAATGTCACCAACGTGATCACTCTGATGTGGGGCGATACGCAAGGGGATTTTCTCTTGCCAGAGAAACTCCCAGGATATGGCGGGTTCAGCTTTCACCAGGCGGTTCATACCTCTCGCCGGGACTATGTCGCATTCCGCGCTTACTTATCCGCCAAACTTGCCTATTTAATTCAGCTGCTGGAGGTGATGCGGGACGAAAATAATCAAAGCCTGTTGGAAACCACGCTTGTGGTACATGTCACCGACCACGGAGAGGGCGATTTTCACACCGGCGATAACGCGCCTTATTTTATCGCCGGCGGAAAAAATCTTTTCCACAACGGTGCCGTGTTAAATGTGGCGCGGGCCACGCAATTGGATTTAATGGATACCATTGCGGAGGCGTACGGGTTGCAAGGGGTGCAGTATGGAACAAAGAAAATTGAGGGATTAACGAGGGTTTGAAGAAATTGCTCCGGGCGGAAGCTCCGCCCGGTTTATTCATCTACTTAATTCGGAACATTACGTTTATCGTCTGCTCTACTGTAATGGTTTCCGGGGCAAACATAATGGTTTCGTAACTGCCCGCCGCCGTTTTAAAGGCCATGGTTCGTGCAGAACCAGCACCAAAATCCGCAACAAAATCGCCAAACGATGACACTTGGGAAATCGCATAAACCGATTGGATTTTGCTGCCCAGGCCATTGGCCATCGCGGTGGCTTTTTCTCTGGCATCCGCGCCCGCTGCTGCGATCAATTCCGCTTCGACGGCTTTGCGATCGGCGATATCAAAATCCGCGCGCACGCCAGACACATTATTGGTGGCGATAAGATTGCCCATGATTTCCGGATACTGCGCCAGGTTGTCGAGTTTGATGGTCATGGAGCGCGTAACTTCATAACCGAGAATGTCCAGCGCGTTGAATTCCGGATCGCGTCTGCGGGTGGTGGATTTGTTGATGTCCGTCGCTTCGATACTTTCTTTGCGCACGCCGTGTTTGGTGAGAATGTCGGTCACCTGAGCGGTGGTGACATTGACGACTTTGAGGGCCTGATCGGATTCTTTTTCAAACGCCATGATGCTCAGGTGCACGGTCGCCGTATCGGGTTTGATTTTTTTCTCCGCGGAGCCGTTGGCGACAACGAAGGGGAAATTCGGCAGATCTGCGGCGGTGGCGCCGAGGGAAATCAGACAGGACAGGATCAACACGGCGATTTTGTTCATAGGGCTCTCCAACAATTTGCAGAAACATACCCGACCGGAGCACGCAGCTTGGGGACGGGTACGGCTGCGCCGAGACTACAGGATTTTTTGCCAGGGATGAACCGCTGAGATGTAAGAATTCGTGCGGAGAAAGACGGGCACTCCCTGCCTCACGCATTTAATTAATTAAGGGAAAATGACGCCGCTATTTTTTGATGTTTTCCAGCTGTGCCGGGCTGGGGCCTATGTGAATCGGCGCCTCGCCGAGATTAGTGCCGCCCCCGGTGTTGTCCAAGCCGCGAAACCATTTGGCCGCTCGACTGTAGGTGTTGATACTGGTGTTTTTTCGGAATGTATCGTGCTCTTCGCTCATCGGAAAATCCGTGCCGGCGAGCACAAACCACTTCACGAATATTTCGTCGGTTTTTTCCGGGAAACTGCCAATTTTTTCTACATAACCCAGTGGGTTGGTGCCCACCACGGCAATTTCAGCCGCCTGGGAATTGTTCACCATAATCTCGTAATAAGCGCGTTGATCCGGCTTGGTGAAATCCGCGCCGAGTTTGCGCGCGGGAGCCTGCATATCATCAAACACCGATTTGCCCAAATAAATGGGATGTCCGAATACGGTGTTGATGGTGGGCGCATAGCCGGCACTGCGAGCAGTGATGGAATACATTCCGACCTTGCCCGCCTCATCGGCTAACACCTGCAGATAAAAATAGGGGTTCACGTACAGATGTTCGATATAGGAGAAAGATTCCTCCACCTGTCGCGGCGGGGCATGGCGGCGGACGACGGTATTGAGAACGGTGACCGTGCGCGGGCGGGTAACTGCAGGCTCGCCAAAAATGCGGTTGTACTCGCTGATATCCGTCTCGATCTTGAGGGCGTTTAGGGTGGTATCAAATTCCGCTTTGCGCTCGGCGCTCAGCGCCGGCGCTTCATCGTTGCCTTTTTTGGAACAGGCGGTGCTGAAAACAGCAAGGGACAACATCAGGGTGAGAAAAAATCGCATGGACATAGTAGCTCTATCGTTATTTGTCATGATTGTTATTTGTCTTGGTGGCTCAAGCGCTATTTGTCTTCAAAAACACTATTTGTCTTCCAAAAGACAGCTGCGCGTATAGTCGGGATTCTGCAGGTGAATGGCAACTGTCAGAGCATTTTCGAGCCGCTTGGTTCGCAGGATGACCGGCCCGATTAGACCTTTCTGTGAACGGATTTGCACATCCGGTCAGTCGAACAGCCAGGGGCGGACGTCCTCCCGGTTCACCAGCACCAGTTGCTGCGCCTCCGGCGTGCCGTCGAGCATCTTGGTGTTCACCTGCATCTCCTTGAGCAGGTAGTTCACCATGCAGGCTTTGGTGGTGATGTGCAGCTGGCCGCCGAGCATCTGGTAGTCGTTTTCCAGCACCTCCCGCTGGGCCGGGCTCAGGCGAGGGTCCGGCTGCAGGATGATGGTGATCTGGGTGTTCCAGGCGACGTCGTGCTCGATGGGGTGCTGGGTTTTGTCGAGCAGCGCCGGCACGCCGCGAAACCGGCTCAGGACAAAATCGCGGTAGCCGCGGCTCTTTTCACACCAGGCGCGCAGATGCCAGCGCAGGCCGGTGTTGACGAAGGTGTGGGGCGCTATAACCCGGCTCTCGCAGTTGGGGTTGGTGAGGGACACGTAGCTCACCTCCAGGCGCAGGCGCTGGCGGGTGGCTGCCACCAGGTGACGCATCAGCTCCGGCGCTACCTTGCGCGGCGGCAGGCGCAGGGCGAGATTGGAGAGCTTGGCGCTGGGGGCGGAGATAGGCGCGGGGGCGGCGGAAGGGTTCTGCATCCAGCCCAGGTACTCAGCTACATCATCGCTGATGAAATGCCGCTGAAAATCCGCTTTGGGCAGATAGGCTTTGGTGGAGGCGTCGTAAGTGAGATTGGTGGGGGCTTGGGCACTGTAGGCGTTGAGATCGGCGCTGCTTTGCTGGCGGGAGAGACCAAAGTGGTGGATCAGGCTGGTGGTATTGACCCGCCCCTCCCAGTACGCCAGCAATTCGATCAGCCAAAAACGCTTATTGAACTCCATGGTTGCTCCCGCAGGTTGTGTTGCGCTGCTACTCTTTGAAGGCGCGAGGCACCACTCTATCACCCGGCGCCACAGGTGAGTACCGGGACCCACAGGAATCAACGACGGAGCATTATCATCAAATAGACACGTCTGCTTGGCTATTCGGCTTATTCGCCCTGGTCTTCTTTATTCTCGGTTTTCCCTACCTGCTCACTTGGGCGCAGCTCTCCTTTACCCGGCTGCTCCAACACGAGCGCAACTGGCCGTTGTTGCCAACGACATCGCCGCCAGCACCGCATCTGCAACTTTGTTAAATGATTATCAGAGGGAGAATCCGCGTCCCGATGAATACGACCCGTTCTTTATGGAACTGATTCTGAGCACGATTTACAGTCATCAAGTCCAGGGGCAAAACGCCAGCGCATTTATCACTCTGCTGCACAAGCAGCCGCGCGAATATATCGAAAAGTTTATACACGGCTGCAACTGCAAAAGCCGCAGCGAATTTGATGGCTATCGTGATAAACACTATCTGCAAGTACTGGAGCACATTGGTTTCCCGACGTCCCGCTCCGCTAATTGATTCAAAATCGGATAGCGAAACAACTCGCCCTTGAAATCCGTTTAGCTGCACTTATTTTTATCCTTGCCGGCACGAGTCCACTGGAGCGCGTCGGCATCGACGGTTTGCTACGCCGTCACCTAATTTCATTGTTTTATTACGTATTGCTTCTAGGAGGATATGTTATGAACACAATCGACCTCACTCCCCTCTATCGCAACAGTATTGGTTTTGACCGTTTGGCCTCGCTGCTGGACAGCGCGTTGCGCACTGATTCCGTGACGCCCGGCTATCCGCCGTACAACATCGAAATGCTCGGCGAAAATCGCTATGCGATTACGTTAGCTGTCGCCGGTTTTGAGCAGAGCGAATTGGAACTGACGGTGGAAAAAGGTGTGTTGACCGTGCGCGGTAAAAAAGCCAAAGAGGAGGAGCGCAAATATCTCCATCAAGGCATCGCCAACCGCGCGTTTGAACGCAAATTCAATCTCGCGGATTACGTGGAAGTCACGGGCGCGGATTTGCAGAACGGCCTGCTCACCATCAGTTTGGTGAAGGAAATTCCCGAGGCCATGAAACCTCGCACTATCGCAATCAACCAAGCCCGCGATACCAGCGTCATCGAACATCGCCGCGACGGCGAAGAAGACCAAGCGGCCTGATGAGCGACAGCGACCGGGCAGTCGCCCGGTCTTTTTTGGCGAAAGATGTTTGCGAGGAGATAAATCATGAACCTACAAAAATTAAATCCTTGGAATTGGTTTAAACACGAGGAAAATTCCGTGCGCTCCGGCGGGGTTCCGGTCGTCCGCGACGCGAGCAGCAAGCGCGGCAATGACCCTTATTTCCCGGCCGATTTTCATCCTGTCCTGCGCTTGCAGCGGGAAATTGATCGGCTGTTCGACTCCGCTTTTGCCGGCTTCGGATTCCCTTCCACGCCGCGCTTGTTTGATACCGCCCGGAACCACGAACAATGGTTGTGGCCCAATGTGGATGTCGCAGGGGATGCGAATAAATACGAAATTAAATTGGATCTGCCGGGGCTTTCGGAAAATGACATAAGCGTGGAAGTACGCGGCGATACCCTCGTCGTCAAAGGCGAAAAACAGGAGTCTCTCGAAGACAACAAGGATAAAAAATTCTACCGGGTGGAGCGCCGCTATGGTTCATTCCAGCGCACTTTGTCGCTGCCGGATGACGCCGCCGTGGATGACATCAGCGCGACTCTGAAAAACGGTGTGTTGACCTTGGAAATTCCGCGGCGCGAAACCAAGGGCCAGGCGGATGTTAAACGTATCGCCATCCGCAACTAACCGCAGCAATAGCGCATTCGCCAAAGCCGCCAGTCGCGGCTGGCCCATGCAACCATCCGTCCGCCCTTAATGGGCGGACTTTTTTAGAGAAGCCGGTGTATGGAGTACAAAGACTATTACAAAATTCTGGGCGTCGAGCGCGGCGCGGATCAGGAATCCATTAAACGTTCCTATCGCAAACTCGCGCGCAAATATCACCCGGATGTCAGTAAAGAAGCGGACGCGGAAGCGAAATTCAAAGAATTAAATGAAGCTTATGAAGTTTTGAAAGATCCGGAAAAACGCACCGCTTACGATCAGCTCGGCAACAACTGGCAGGCCGGACAGGATTTTCGTCCGCCACCGGGATGGGATCAGGGTTTTGAATTTCATGGCGGCGGCTATACCCAGGTGGATCCGGAGCAGTTCAGCGACTTTTTCGAATCGCTATTCGGCCGCAGCAGATTTGGTGGCGGGCGCGGTTTTTATCAGGGCGGGCACGGCGCGCGGCGCGGTGAAAATACCCACGCGAAAATTTTGATTGATGTGGAAGATTCTTATCAGGGTGCGACTCGCACTATCACCCTGCGCCACTCCGATCCCGGCGCCGATGGCCGCCCGCAAATTCGCGAGCGCGCCATCAACGTAAAAATTCCCAAAGGCATAGCGCCGGGGCAGCAAATTCGTTTAAGCGGACAGGGTGAGGCGGGCTTTGGCGGCGCTGAGGCTGGGGATCTTTATCTGGAGGTGGAGTTCAAACCCCACGCGCTCTACCACCTGGATGGCAAAACCGTGTACCTGGATCTGCCAGTTGCGCCCTGGGAGGCAGCGCTCGGCGCCACCGTGCGCGCGCCAACTCCGACCGGCCCGGTGGATTTGCGCATTCCGCCCAATTCCCGCGCCGGCAGCAAATTGCGCTTAAAAGGTCGCGGCCTGCCGGCAAGAGAACCGGGGGATTTATTTGTGGTGCTGCAAATCGCCCTGCCGCCGGCAGATTCCGAAGCGGCGAAAAACGCTTACCGGCAGATGGAACAGGCCTTCAATTTTGAGCCCCGCGCCGGGCTGGGAGTGTGACCATGATGGGACGACATACCGATGCACCCATGCCCCTAGTGCTGGACGACGACTACCATCTCACCCTCGGCGACCTGTGCCGCATCTGCGGCATCACCGCCGAACAAGTGTTGGCGCTGGTGGATGAAGGCGTGATCGAACCCGCCACCCGCGAACCCTGGCGCTTCCATGTAATCTGCATCCGCCGCGTGCGCTGCGCCTACCGCCTAAACCGGGATCTCGGCATCAACCTGGCCGGCGCCGCTCTAGCGGTCGAGCTGCTGGAGGAGATCGAACAACTGCGCGCGCGGCTGCGACGATTGGAGCGGATGGAACGCTAAAAACCGCATTACAGCGTCGCCGTTACCAAATTTGGCGCCGCTTTTTTGCATTTTTTGACTGCCTTTCGCAGCCCAGCCGGCAATGGTTTACCTCTTCAGGGTTCTCGGGGAGAATAGCCAACTTTTGCCCGCCCCAACCGAACCAATCCGGGGCGATGGGCGTTTCCGACATGTGAGAGGAGTTTCCCTGATGCGAACCCGTAAAGAATTAGCCAATGCCATACGCGCCCTGAGTATGGACGCCGTCCAGAAGGCCAAAAGCGGTCACCCGGGCGCTCCTATGGGGATGGCGGACATCGCCGAAGTTCTGTGGAACGACTTTATGGTCCACAACCCGGCCAACCCCAAGTGGCCCAATCGCGACCGCTTTGTGATGTCCAACGGCCACGGCTCCATGCTGGTTTACTCCCTGCTCCACCTCACCGGCTACGACCTGCCGATGGAGGAAATCAAACAGTTCCGCCAGCTCCACTCCAAAACCCCCGGCCACCCCGAATACGGCTACGCCCCCGGCATTGAAACCACCACTGGCCCCCTCGGCCAAGGCATCAGCAACGCGGTGGGCATGGCGCTGGCGGAGAAGATTCTGGCCGCGCAATTCAACCGCGATGGCCACGAGATCGTCGATCACTACACCTACTGCTTCCTCGGCGACGGCTGCATGATGGAAGGCATCTCCCACGAAGCCTGCTCTCTGGCCGGCACTCTGGGTCTGGGCAAACTGATCGCGTTTTATGACGACAACGGCATTTCCATCGACGGTCACGTGGAAGGCTGGTTTACCGACAACACGCCCCTGCGCTTTGAAGCCTACGGCTGGCACGTGATCCCCAATGTCGACGGTCACGATAGCGCCGCCATCAAAGCCGCCATCGAAAAAGCCCGCAGCGTTACCGACAAACCCACCCTGATCTGCTGCAAAACCATTATCGGTTACGGCTCACCCAACAAATCCGGCAGCCACGACAGCCACGGCTCACCGCTCGGCGACGCCGAAATCACTGCAACCCGCGAATACCTCAAGTGGGAGCACGTGCCTTTTGAAATCCCTGAGCATATCTACGCTGGTTGGGACGCCAAAGAAGCCGGCGCCGCCGCTGAAAAAGCCTGGAGCGAAAAATTCACCGCTTACCGCAGTGCTCATCCTGAACTGGCCGCGGAATTCGAGCGTCGCGTCATCAAAGGTGAACTGCCGGCTGACTTCTCTGCGAAGGCGGACGCCTTTATTCGCGAATGTCAGACCAAAGGCGAGAAGATCGCCACTCGTAAAGCCTCACAAAACGCCATCGCCGCCTATGGCAAACTGCTGCCCGAACTGCTCGGCGGCTCCGCTGACTTGGCCGGCTCCAACCTGACCTTGTGGTCCGGCTCCAAGCCGGTCACCAAGGAAGACGCCAGCGGCAACTACATCTATTACGGCGTGCGCGAATTCGGCATGTCCGGCTTGATGAACGGCCTGGCGCTGCACGGTGGTTTTGTCAATTACGGCGCAACCTTCCTGATGTTTATGGAATACGCCCGCAACGCGGTGCGTATGTCCGCGCTGATGGGTGTGCAGAACATCTTCGTTTACACCCACGACTCCATCGGCCAGGGCGAAGACGGCCCAACCCACCAGCCCATCGAGCAGGTCGCCAACCTGCGCATGACGCCCAATCTGCACACTTGGCGCCCCGGTGACGCCACCGAAACCGCTGTCGCGTGGAAATCCGCTCTGGAGCGCCGCGATGGCCCCAGCGCGCTGATCTTCACCCGCCAGAACGTCGACCCGATCAGCCGCGACGACGACCAGGTGGCCAACATCGCCAAAGGCGGTTATGTCCTGCGCGACTCTGACGGCACCCCGGACGTGATCCTGATCGCCACCGGTTCCGAAGTCGGCATCACCGTTAAAGCCGCTGAGCAGTTGAGTGCAGAAGGCGTGAAAGTGCGTGTGGTCTCCATGCCCAGCACCTCTGTGTTCGACGAACAGGATGCCGCTTATCGCCAAGCCGTTCTGCCGCTGGAAGTCACCGCCCGCGTTGCAGTGGAAGCCGCCCACGCAGACTACTGGTACAAATATGTCGGTTTTGACGGCCGCACCGTGGCCATGACCACCTTCGGCGAATCCGCCCCGGGTGATGTTCTCATGGACTATTTCGGTTTCACCGTGGAGAATATCGTCAATACCGCCAAGGAGCTGCTGGACTGACCGGCGCACCGCCGACCCGGCAATCGCAAAGTTTCCTGTGCCGCCCCTCTGGGGCGGTCTTCATTTTTAACACTTCCCCCGGAGTACTCCCATGAACGTTAAGTTGATGTCCGCACTGGATCTGAAGGGCAAGCGCGTCCTGATCCGCGAAGATCTGAACGTGCCAATTATGGATGGCAAAATCACCTCCGACGTGCGCATCCGCGCCGCGCTGCCCACCATCGAACTGGCCCTCAAAGCCGGCGCCAAAGTGATCGTGATGTCCCACTTGGGTCGCCCCACTGAAGGTGAATACGAAGAGCAATACTCCCTCAAACCCGTCGCCGCCTATCTGGGCCAACTGCTCGGCAAAGAAGTGCCCGTAGAGCGCGATTGGAAAAGCGGCCTCACCATGAAAGACGGCGATCTGGTGCTGCTGGAAAACGTGCGCTTCAACCTGGGCGAAACCTCCGACGATGAAGGCCTGGCCAAAGCCTACGCCAACCTGTGCGATATTTTCGTGATGGACGCCTTCGGCACCGCCCACCGCGCGCAGGCTTCGACCCACGGCGTGGCCAAATTCGCACCTGTCGCTTGCGCCGGCCCGCTGCTGGCGAGCGAACTGGAAGCTCTGGAAAAGGCCCTGGCCAAACCAGCGCGCCCCATGGTGGCCCTGGTTGGCGGCTCAAAAGTATCGAGCAAACTGCTGGTTCTGGATGCCCTGTCAAAAATCGCTGACGTTCTCGTTGTCGGCGGCGGCATCTCCAACACTTTCGTCGCTTCCGCAGGCAATGAAGTGGGCAATTCCCTCTTCGAAAAAGATTTGATCCCGGAAGCCCAACGCCTGCGTGCCGCCACGCAAGTGATCTTCGCCGAAGATGTCACCGTCACCAAAGTCGGCTTCAAAGAGTGGAAAAACGATTCCGCTACTGAAGTGAAAAAAGTGAATGAAATCGCGCCGGATGAAGAAATCATCGACTACGGTCCGCAGACCGCTGCCAAAGTTGCTGAAATTCTGAAGAACGCCAAAACCATTCTGTGGAACGGCCCCTGCGGTGTATTTGAATTCGACGCCTTTGCCAAAGGCACCGAAACCATCGCCCGCGCCATCGCCGAAAGCGACGCCTTCTCCATCGCCGGCGGCGGCGACACACTGGCGGCAATCGACAAATACGGCCTCGCCGACCAAATCTCCTACATCTCCACCGGCGGCGGCGCCTTCCTGGAATACGTCGAGGGCAAGGCATTGCCAGCGGTGCAAATTTTGGAGTCGCGGGCCAAGGAAGATTAAGGCACCGGATCTTTCCACCGGAATCACGACGAGCGAGATTATTGGGTGGATCCCCGCTTTCGCGGGGATGACGAAGGGAGCCGGGAATGACGAAGAGCGAGGGAATGACAAGATCGACATTTCCTCTTCCTCCCTATGATTCCCGCCTCCTCCCTGCCATTCCTACTTCCCCCGTCATTCCCGCATTCTTTCTGTCATTCCTACTTCCTTCCCCTCATTCCCACTTCTCCCCGTCATTCTCGCGCAGCGGGAATCCATCGACCGTGGCACCTAAAGATTAGAAATGGATCCCCGCTTCGCGAGGATGACTAAAGTGGGGGATGACAAGAGATCGGCATGCCAATGACGAAGAATGACATTCAGCCTCCCCCCGTCATTCCCGCATTCTTTCTGTCATTCCTACTTCCTTCCCGTCATTCCTACTTCCTTCCCGTCATTCCTACTTCCTTCCCGTCATTCCCGCTTCTCCCCCGTCATTCTCGCGCAGCGGGAATCCATCGACCGCGGCACCGAGCAAGATTAGAAATGGATCCCCGCTTTCGCGAGGATGACGAGGAGTGGGGGATGACAAGAGATCGGCATGCCAATGACGAAGAATGACATTCAGCCTCCTCCCCGTCATTCCCGCATTCTTTCTGTCATTCCTACTTCCTTCCCGTCATTCCCACTTCTCCCCGTCATTCTCGCGCAGCGGGAATCCATCGACCGCGGCACCGAGCAAGATTAGAAATGGATCCCCGCTTTCGCGAGGATGACGAGAGTGGGGGATGACGAAGAGTGAGGAGATGCCGAGGAGTAAGAGCTATTTCTCGGCGTATTTCTCTTTTACCTTTTCAAACCATTCTTTACTAAACCACAAACTTTCGTCCTCAATTTTCAGCGCCGGATAGTCAATCGATATCACTGTGCGACTTTGCAAATTCA
>Ga0065721_10004404_pt1 | contig 28987 bp, 27 predicted proteins | sample Mesricmetagenome_FD_59108 | JGI IMG/M metagenome (GOLD analysis project Ga0065721, IMG submission 59108) | Mesophilic microbial community from rice straw/compost enrichment Sample: eDNA_1 v2 (version 2) | ecosystem: Engineered > Solid waste > Grass > Composting > Bioreactor | place: USA: Davis...
CGCCGTGGTGCGGCCGCCGGTCTCGGCTGGGGGCGCTCCGCCGGTGGTGGCGCCACCGGAGCGCCCGCCGGTGCCCGCGCCGCCGCGGATACGAAGTACGAGCCCGCCGCTGTCGCCCGGGGAGCGGACCGGCGAGTTCGCCCCGGCCGGGGAAGCGCACTCCGCGGCGGAGACGGCCTCGGCCCTGAAGCCGATGGGGCCGCCCGGCGGTAAGGCCGGCGGCGATGTGGCACCGCCGGCCGAGGCGGTGCCGACCAGCGCGGCGCCGGGAGCCCCGCCACGGTACACGGTAGCCGGTCCCCGCCTGGTGTGTCAGGCGCCGGAGCGGCCGGTGCGGGCCGCACAGGGGGGCGGGACGGCGACTTCCCTCACCCTGAGGAACGAGGGGCAGACGCCCCTGATTGTGCGGATGATCGCAACGCAGCATGCGTGGCTGAATGTGCGTCCGGTGGAGCTGCCACTCTCCATCCCGCCGGGAGGGGGCGCCTCGGTGGGCCTGGCGGTCTCGGCGGCCCGGCTGACGCCCGGCGACTACCGGAGCGAGGTCTACCTGTCCGCGAACGCGCCGGGGCCGGGTGCGGAGGACCTGCGCGGCGGCTGGTTCAAGCACACCGCGGAGATACGGTTGGCGGTGGACCCGCCCGGGGCGGGTCCGATGGCGCCGTGGTGAACGGGGCGGCGCGAGGCGGCGGGCGACGCGGGCGGGACGGCGACGGAAGCGGGTTCAGGCGAAAATGAACAAACGAGTCACACCTATGTACCGATTCCTTCTCGCGGCGGCGGCGCTCCTGGCGCTGCTGTCGGCGGCGCTTCTGCTGCCCCCCGGGATGGCCCGCGCGCAGGACCCGGACGAAGGGGGCTCCGCGGCGCTTTCGGGGCCGAGCGAGGCCGAGATGGGCGAAGCCGCTCCGGTCGTCCGCGAGATGAAGAGCCAGAAGGACAAGACCGTCATCTTCGTGTTTGACGTGTCCGGTTCCATGCGGGGCGAGCTGCTGCGACGGGCGCGTACCGCGGCGGTAACCATCCTGCGGGAGGGCACCTCGCCCGGCGACCGCGTGGTCCTGTACACCTTCGGCGCGGACTACACCAAGGTCTTCGACCAGAGGCTGGAGAACAACGCCCAGAAGCGCGAACTTATCCAGCAGGTCCCCAGCGCCCCGGGTGAGGGCGCCGGAACGAACATCCGCCGCCCGCATCATGAGGCGCTCAAGATCCTGGAGTCCGAGGAGCCGAAGCCCGGCGCTGTGGTGCTGCTCACCGACTCGTTCAACGACGAGCCGAAGAAGGATGACCCGGCCTACGCCGACTACCTGCGCTACTACACCCCGGGCGGACGCCTGGAGAAGTACCCGGATACGCCGGAGAACCGCGACTATGAGCGGCTGCTGGCGAAGATGTCGCGCTCCGCGCGGGTACGGGCGTTCGGCATCGGTGTTCAGATCGACCAGAGCGGGCGCCCCGTGGAGCGGCTCCCGCAGGCGGCGCCCTCCCCTGCCGCGGAGGACGGCCCTCGAACGGCCAGTACGCCGCGCCCCCTGAGCGCGCCCGGAAACGCCGACGCCGCGAAGGGTCCACCGTGGCCGCTTATCATTGGGCTGGCGCTCGGCGCGGCGGCGATCGCCGGTCTGCTCTTTGCCCTCGGCGGCGGCAAGCCCGCCCCGCTGCGGATCACTGGCGGCCCCGGCGGCCCGAAGGAGTTTCAGGTTAAAGGCGGGCAGGGCATCAAGCTGGGCGGCGACGGCGCGAACTTCGCGGCGGACGCCTATCCCCTGCCCGGCGTAGCGAACGCCCCGGCGGTAATCAAGGGCGCCCGCGGCGGCATGAGCATCGCGCCGCTGCCCGCGGCGGCCGCTGGGGGCGCCCCCAGCGCCGCCCCTGCGCCCACCGTACTCCATAACGGCCTGCCGCTGGAGCGGGAGGCGACCCTCCGCTATGGCGACGAGGTGCGGGTGGTGCTGCCCAGCCCCGAGCCGGGCGCAGGCATCGCGAAGGAGTTCCGGCTGAAGTTCGAGGACCCGACGGAGAAGTTTTAGAGGAGAGATTCAGACTTGCTCTCACCACAGGAGGCACCGGTGACCACCGCTGTTCGACGTATTTGCGTCCGTTTGGATGTACTTCGGGCCACGCGCCTGGTAACCGCCGCGCTGCTCGCGGCGGCGGCGCTGCTCACCCTGGGCGCCGGAGCGGCTCGTGCCGCGGAGCCCGTGTTGGAGGCAGTGGACCTGCCAACCTCCATTAAGGAGAAGACCAAGGTCACCCTCCGTCTGCGCTACACCGACAAGGACGGTGACCGCCCCACCAAGGCGCTCTTCGTGGACCGCTCGGCCTCTGCGTCGTCGACTGGCACCGAGATTGATGTGACCCGTAAGGGCGCCGGCGACCCGGAGACCGGCATCATCCTGGAGTGGGACGTCAGCAGCCTGGAGGTCGGATCGCACCGCTCCTACTTCGAGGTCACCAACGAAACCGGGCAGACGGCGCGCTACCCCCAGAACGATCAGGAGTTCTACGGCTTTACCGTGGAGAGCCTGGTGGTGAAGATCGGCATCATGATCGCCGGGATGGTGGTCGGGCTGGCCTTCCTGCCCTTCCTGGTGTACGTCCTGTCGCGCTCTCTGAACAAGCGCGGCGACCCCTCCCGCGCGGCGCGCGGCGGCCTGCTCATCGGTATCCTGGCCTGCGGGGCGCTCTTCATCTACCTGTTCGCCTCGTTCTACGGCGCCCTGGCCTATGCCATCGGTGTGATTGCCGCGCTCGCCCTCGCGGTAATCGTGCTGACGCGGCGGTAACGCCGCCACTCGGAAACAAGGGAAGGCGGGCGCCAGGGCGGCGCCCGCCCGGAGCGTGACATGGAACTGCGGCCGGCAGACCTGGGACTGCAACGCAACCTCGCGCTGATCCACCAGCGCGCGCAGCACTATCTGGCCACCAACCACGCCGGGGGTATGCACCGGTCGCGGGCCCGGTTCGCGCAGAACATCGCGGGGGCGGGCGGCGCGCCCGGCAGAGGCAGCACGACCGCAGGGAAGCAGAAGCCGCTCGGCCCGCTCGGGCGACTGTGGGCGCGCATGGCCGGGATGGACGCGGAAACGGCGAAGGCTGCGCTTGCTGGCTCCAACCAAATGACGAACGGCTTCGTCGGTGGCTTCGTCGGCGGTTCCCTCGGCTTCATCATGCCGGGCTTTATGATCACCCTGGTGAACGCGAGCGGAGCCGGCGACCCGCCCGCGGCACTGGGGCTGTTGTTCATGACGATGGGCCTGGCCTTCTCCAGCATTGGTGTGTTCATCCCGGGGAACCTTCTGAAGCGCTGGCACCAGACCGCCATCACCCCCGGCGAGATCGAAGGACTCCTGGCCGACACAGACGTGTCCGACACGCTGGAGCGGTCGTACCTCATGCTGCTGCGAGAGGCGCTGAACCAGTCGAACCTCTCCCCTGAGGCGGAGAACGACCTGCGCGCGGCCATCCGATCGCTGGGGCAGACCATCGACCGGATACCGCCGCTCTCCGCGGGCATCCGCGTAGACGCCGACGAGTTGCGCAGCGAGGCACGGGTAGCGGAGGCGGAGGCACGGGCCGAGTCGGACCCGGTGATCGCTGCGTCGAAGGCGCGGCGGGCGGAGGCCCTGGAGCGGTCGGCACGGGCGGCGGAGCAGTCCGCGCTGCTACTGCGGCGAAGCGCCGCCCTGCGCGACGAGTTGGCCGCGCAAACCGAAGCCCTGCGCCTGGGTCTCGCCGCCTTCTACTCGGGCGCGGGCGACATCACGGACCTGTCGCACCTGTCGGAGTCCGTCCGCAGCGTCGCCGCGGAGGCGTCTTCGGTCGCGGACGCCCGCGCGGAGTTGGAGAGCGCGACGCTGCCCACGCCCACAGGGTTGCGCGCGGGCGTGGCCGATGGGACGGCGGCGGCGCAACCCCAGAGGGTCGGCGGGGGTCTGACGTAGTAGCAGCGAAGGGCACTACGATCCCCATGAAACTCTACCCACAACACCTCCGGGACCGGCAGCACGCCGAGATTATCAAGCGGCGTTCCTTTGGCCTGGAAGGCAAGGGGAGCGCGGAGGGGATGTCCCATTCCGACCCGCCGCCCCCGCAGATGGGGCGTCTCGGGCGGCTCTGGGCGAAGCGAACCGGCCTCACGGACCGACAGGCCGCCACCGGTCTGCCCGCCTCGTCGATGGCAACCCAGACCACAATCTGGCTCCCCACCACCGTCATCGGGTTCCTCAGCGCCATCCTCGGCGCGGCCGTGGTCAAGAAGACCGAGATTCCGGCAGACCTGTACTACAGCTACTGGGCCGCCGGAATGGCGGCGCTGAGCGCGCTGTGCGCCGGCCCCGGCGCCGGGGCGGTGTTCCACAGCCTTTATGAGAAGCCGCTCCGGGTATCCGAGATCGACTACCTCCTCGAAGGGGCGGAAACGGACCTTGACCGGGCGTATCTGACCCTGGTACGGGATGCCATTCGCCAGGAGGTGCCCGAGCAGAGTCAGGAGGATATTCGCGCGGCGATCCAGGCGCTGGGCGAGGCGATTGACCGCCTGCCGGTGGTTACGGTACGCCCGTTGGACACGGTGGCTCTGCGCGAAGAAGCGGACCGGCTCGCTCAGGAGGCGGGCCGCCAGACCGACCGCGTCATCGCGGAGTCGCTGGAGCGGAAGGCGGACGCCCTGCGGCACCGGGCGAGCGCTCACGAGCGGTCTGCCCTGTATGTGCGCCGCTCCGCGGCGCTGCGCTCCGAGATTGAGGCGCAGGTGGAGGCGCTGCGTGAGGGGCTGGCCGCCTTCAACGCCGGTATGGCTGTGACCGCAGATATGGCGCACCTTTCGGAGTCGGCCCGCCGGGTCGCCGCCGAGGCCGTATCCACGGCGGACGCTCGCGAGGAGGTGGAGAAGCTCCTGAGCGATGCCTCCAGCGCGGTCGCCGAGGCGACGACGGCGCAGACGACAACAACGCCCGATCAGCAGCGGGAACCGTCGCTGTCGGTGGGGGCGGGGCGCCGCTGACGCACATGCGTCGGCGCGCACACCCGGCGCTAGCGCCCGGCAGAACGGGGAAACGAAGGGTACAATTTTACCTGGGATGAAACTTCTTCCGGAAGACCTGGGGGCAAAATGGCATGTGGCGCTGGTGCGCCATCGTGCCTACGGGACGTCGGTTGCGTGGGCGAAGCCCGTGGAGCCAAAGCTGGGACGCCTGGGCCGGCTCTGGACGAAGGACATGCGCCTGAACGAGGACATCGCCGCGGCCACCCTGCCGATGGCCTCCGAGACCACGCTGGGCTACACCTATGGTCTGGGCGTGCCGGCGGCCATCGTCGGCGTCACACTCGCGATGATCGCGGGGGTGACCGGAGATGCCGGCTGGGCGGTAACGGCGGCTGGCCTGACGGCGGGCAGCGCCTATGGCGCCGGTGTCCTGCTGCCGCGTCGCGCCATCCACCAACTGCACAAGGCCCCCCTCAAGCCCGAAGAGGTGGAGCGCCTGATCACGAACGGCATCCCCGGCCTCCCCCCCTTCCTTGGCGAGTTGGCGAACCGCTTCTTCCGGATGTGGAACCGCGGCGTGGCCGACCAGGAGCCCGACACCCTGGAACAGGCGTTCCTGGCGCTGGCGCTGGATGTGCTGCGGAGCGACACCATCCCCGAGGCGTCGCAGGACGACCTGCGGGCGACGCTGCGGGCGCTGGGGGACGCCGTGTCGAACCTGCCCCCGGTGGATGAGAGCGCAACGTTCTCACTCGACGCCGCGGACCTGCGCGCGGATGCGGAGCTCCTGCGGGAGCGTGCCGATCGGGAGACGGACCCGGTCGTGGCCGAGTCCCTGCGGCGTCAGGCGGAGGCGCACCTGGAGCGGGCGCGGGCGAGCGAACACTCCAGCGTGGCGGCGCGCCGGGTGCGCGCCCTGCGCCAGGAGCTGCGCGCACAGATTGACGCGCTGCGGACGGCGTTGCCAGCCTTCGGGCAGCGCACCCCCGCGGCCGCAAGCGCCGCGGCCGCACGGGTGGACGTGACTGGCTTCGCGCGCCTGTCCGAGTCCATCCGCAACGTCGCCCGCGAGGCGAACGCCGTGGCCGAGGCCGAGGAGGAGTTGCACTCCGCCACCTGGTCGGGTCGTGAGGAGGCGCTGTGGTCCTCCTCGTTCGAAGAAGAGACGGTTCAGCAGGTCCGCCGCCGGTAAGAGAGCGCCCGCGCGCGCAGTCCTCACCGGCTTCCTGGTGGGAAGCGGCGTGCTCCCCCATGTGGCCGGAGCGTATTCCCTGCTGGTTCCCGTATCAGGAATGGTAACTGCATAGCCATTCCACCGTTATAATCAGTGGGCTCGTTGGAATCGGGCAACGTCCCCTGACGCACACGTCGCGCCGCTTGATTTACCTCGAAATCGATACAATAAAGGCAACATGGCAGACAACACCAACGGAAACTCCACTCCTCCTCCGATCCCGACGGGCATCAACGGCAGCGCAGCGATGACTGCCCCGACGTCCGCGAACACGCAGCAGGAGGAGCAGCGCCTGCGCGGCGTATCGCGCTCGCTCGTCATCGCCGTGGGCGGCACCGGGCACAAGATCATTCTCGACCTGCGGCAGCGCCTGCTCCAGAAGTACGGGTCGCTGGACAAGCTGCCCATCGTCTCGTTCCTTCTGCTGGACACGGACCAGGCGATCTTCGGTAAGAATCCGAACTACTCGGACGCGGCGAACCTCGACAACGCCGACAAGATCCATACCAGCGTCCACGGGGTCGAGCAGTTGCGGCGGAACCTGAAGGAGTACCCGCACCTGCGCGACTGGCTGGACCCGCGCACGCTCAGCGGCGACATCCATCAGGGGGCCGGCGCCGTGCGGGCGCGCGGACGTCTGGCCTACTTCTGGAACTATGACACAATCGCGCGGCGCATCGAGGAGCAGTACGCCGAGATCACCAAGGACTCGTCCAAGGCAGCGGCGATCAAGAACGGCCTCACCGTCAGCGAGGGCGTGACGGTCTATATCGTCGGGTCGCTCCTCGGCGGCACCGGCTCGGGCATGTTCCTGGACCTGGCGTACACGGTGAAGGAGCTTCTGAAGAGCCAGCGCATGCTGGAGGTCGTGGGCATCTTCTCGATCCCGCCGAACAGCAGCGCGGTCGCCGTGGACAACCGGCCGAACGCCTACGCGAGCCTGCTGGAGCTGAACCACTACACCGACGTTTCGACCACCTTCTACGCCCAGTACCGGCCGGACCAGCCGGGTCTGAACAACGGCGAAGGGAACGCCGACCCGCCGTTCCGCTACACCTACCTGGTAGATACGTCCTCACCGCGCGCCAACCTGGGCTCGATCGACAAGCTGGTCGAGATGATCGGCCACTCGATCTTCCTGGACCTGACCAGCGAGTTCCAGCGGCAGAAGAAGTCCAACCGCGATAACTTTGACCAGTTCCTCACGGTGCCCGACGACCTGGGCTGCCCGCAGAACTTCATGAGCATGGGCCTGGCCGCCATCCACTTCCCCAAGGACAAGGTGATGCGCGCCTGCTCCGCGCGCCTGGCCCGTCACATCATTGAGCGCTGGACGCAGCCGCTCCAGAAGGTGGCGAACATCGGGGCGTTCACCGAAGGGGAGATCGCGCGGCTCGGGCTCGCCCCCGAGGAGGTGCAGCGCCAGCTCCAGGTCGCGAATGCTGAGTCGAGCGAACTGATCCGTGACGTCGCCATGGCGCACTGGAACAGTGCGAACCGCCAGTATGAAACCTCCTACCCCGGCCACAACCGGGTCGTGGAGTTCCTGTCCGCCAAACAGAAGGAGCAGGAGAACAAGCTCATCGACAACGACCCGAACCCGGACCTCCTGGGCAAGCGGCGTCAGAACCTGGGCGAGTTCCTGTTCCAGATGCAGGAGAACCTGCGGGCGCTCATCCCGAACAAGGAGCGGGCGCTGCGGGGCTTCATCTCCGACTGTGTGAACGACCCGAACCGCCGGCACGGGGTCGCGCGGGCGTTCCTGGACCAGGCGAGCGAGCGGTTCCGGGCGTACGCGGAGTCTCTGAGCAAGCTGCGCGACCAGAACAAGGAGACGCTGGCCCCCACGGCGGAGCAGCGCGACAAGCAGCTTGGCGAAATTCAGCGCTTCGCGGGGGACGCCATCCTGAGCCTGGTGATGGGGGCGAAGAAGCGCGAGATCGACGAGGCGAAGGACACGTACCTGTCGCATGCGCGCCGCTGGGACACCACGCTCATCGACATCCGGGCGCAGGACGCCGCCATCTTCTTCTACACTCAGATGCTGACCGTACTGGACAGCCTGAAGGACGAACTGGACGCCTATATCGAGCGGATGAAGTCGCTGGAGGCGTTCTACCGCAAGGAGGAGCAGGAGGCGGTGGAGGGCCCGGTGGATGTGAACGGCGCGGTGCTGTTCGACCGGGGCCGCCGGGTGGAGTTGGAGAACGGCCTCGTTACCTACGTGGATGGTGACATCGACCACCGGTACGCCGCGTACGTGGGCGACGGCACCGACCCGGGCAACGCCACGGTCAGCACCGCGGCGTCGGACGTGCTGAACGAACTCGGCACCTCGGGCAATATCTACGGCATCCGCGACGCCGACCTGAATCGGGTCAAGGCCACCCTCACGGGCCGCGCCCGTACCGTCTTCGCCCCGGTGGAGAACGAGCCGGTCATCGACAAGTTCTTCCAGAAGTACGGTGAGGGGACGGACCGCGCGGTGGAGGAGTTGCGGCGCGTCTTCGCGCTCTCGCAGCCGTTTATCCACCTGCAGGAGAACGCGCCCAACTACAAGCACAACCAGAACAAGGAGCAGACCATCGTCGGGGTCATGCACGGCGCGGAGCCGCGCTCGGACTCCGGGCAACGCTTCCTGTCCATGCTCAAGGACACGGTCCAGGGCATCCGCGATGGGCAGATCTCCAACGCCAATGAGCAGCACCAGGTCCTGTTCCTCCGGGAGCGGGCAGCGTTCCCGCTGCGCCTGCTGGAGGGGATGGACTCGTACCGCTTCGCCTATGAGCAGGCGCGGGCGCAGGGCGCAAGCGCGAACCCCATCCACACGCGCAAGGATGTGAAGGAGTGGGTGCGCATCTCGCCTCCCTCGTTCGAGGATCAGAAGCAGGCGTGGCAGACCTTCTGTGTTGGCTGGGCGTCCGGCGTGGTCACCGAGGAGCGGGATATCCGCTACACGGCGACGGGCCAGAAGGAGACCATCAAGTTCGTCGCTGCCTACCGCGACCGGTTCGGCATGCCCAAGACCGACCCGCTGGGCACGTTCATCAGCATCACCGGCGACATGGCGAAGCTGATGCGCGAGGCGGAGACGGAGCACGAGAGCGCCAATCGCCCGCCGAAGGAGGCGCGGGAGATCGTCCTGATCCTGTGCGACAACCCGCTCCTGCGCGAGCAGTTGGACCAGGGAATCGAGAACAAGCTGCACGAGTTCGGCGTGGCTGAACTGGGCAACCTCCTGGTGAGCCATGTCCAGCGGCAGGAGCGCTCGCTCCCGCGCGAGATCTACCGACCCTACCAGCAGGCCATCGCTGACTACCTGGAACAGATCAACTACGCCGGCCCCGGCGCGGCGGTACCGGTGGAGCCGGTCCAGCCCGTAGCGGCGGCGCCGGTGGGCCAGCCCACCGGGGTAGCTGCCCCCTCTGTGAATGGCGGCGCGGGCGTCCCGGCAGCGACCGTTCCCTCCCCCACCCCTGCGGCGGCACTGCCCGCCCCGGCGGTGTCCAACGTCCAGAGTCTGCGGGAACGCCTCGCGAACCTCAAGATGCTTCTGGACGAGGGGCTCATCACCGAAGAGGACTTCAACAGCCGCAAGGCCGCCATCCTCTCGGAGATATAGAAGCGCCGAAGGGGCAGGGCTTCCCTGCCCCTTCGGACTCAGCGATGCAACCGGGGTGGTTTACCGAACAGAAGGCTTCCGCACATGGATACACCACCGCAGCTAGTCCCGCTCCTGATCGTCGGCAACCTGGTCTTCTTCGTCGTGATGTGGGTCGGGGTCCTCGCCCTGATCTCCGTCCTCAGCGGGTGGGGTACGCTGGCGCGTCAGTACCCGATGCCACCGAATGCGGGGGCGTCCCCCGCCGCGGGCACGTTCTCCCTCGTGAGTGCGTTCCTCAATCGGTCGCGCTATAGCGGCTGCCTGAAGGTAACGGTAGGGCCTGAGGGTCTGGGCCTCTCGGTTCTGGGACTCTTCCGGATGAATCACCCGCCGCTCCTCATCCCCTGGAACGCCATCGAGGACTTGCGGGCGGAGGATAACCGGGCGCGCTTCAAAATCCGCACGGGGGAGCGCCCCGTCTCCGTGGATTTGCGCGGCGTCCGGGGGGACCTACTCGCCGGGGCCTGGCAGGGCGGCGGGTACAGCAGCGTTCCGACCGCTACGCCCTACCCACCACCCTCCGTCATCCGCTAAAGCAGCGCCCGCATGGGCGCTGCCGACGCTACGCCAGTACCTCGCGCGTGTCGCCGCCCGGCTTGCCGTTCGCTTCCCCGGCCCGCTCCCTCTGCTCCGCTGCGCGCTCTCGCTGGCGCTCTGCCCACTTTCTCTGCCTCTCGGCCAATTCGCGGGCATGCCGAGCTCGGTCCAGCATACGCTCCCGCTCCCGCGCGATCACTTCTCGCATGCGGTGGACCTCCTCCAGCAGCCTTTTCTGCTCGTCTGCGGCGGCGGCGCGGGATCTTTGCGCCTGCTGCCGCATCTTCTCCGCTTCCGCCCGGAATCGGTCGGCCTGTTCCCGGAGTTGCTCGGCCTGCTCCGAGCCCCGGGACGCTTCCGCGCGGGCTGCCTCTGCGCGCTGCCGCGCCTCCGCCTTTGTCTTTGCCCGCTCTTCCTGTGTTTTCGACTCGCCCAGCTGCTGCCTCCGGGTCCGCATCGCCACCGGAATGTGCCGGAAGTGCGCCCCACCCTGCCGGACTTCGATGCGATTCGGCCCCCAGTGCGTCGGCGCTTCCCCGGCCCGTGGGTCCACGCGCTGCCACGCCGTCTCCGCTTTCGCCGCCGCTCTGGCACGCGCCGTCTCGTACACCGCCAGGAACCTATCGTCCGGCCCCATCCAGGCGGCCTCCTCCCCTCCCCCCTGCTGCGGCGCGGCGATGCGCATCAGAGCCGTAAGGCCAAGAATCAGTCCGATGCCGTATACCACCGGCCACGGCTTTCCCTGTTGTCTCATGTTCTCCTGTCTCCTTCGCGGGTCCAGCAGCCCCGCAACACGCTTCTCCAGACGGACCTCGCGCCCCAGCAGGGTAAAGGCGGGCGACGAAGCGGACGGGGCCGGAAGCACCCCCTGAGCAACGGTGAGGAGGGTGCGGGCGTAGCTCACAGTCCCGCCCTCCCGGGCCGCCGCGGCGTCGCAGACCTCTTCCCGCGCCCGGCTCAATTCCCGGCAGACCAGCCATACCAGGGGATGCGGCCAGAACAACAGCCCGGCCAAACGCTCCACGATGCCGCCGAGTGCGTGCCGGTGGGCAACGTGGGCGCACTCGTGGAGCAGCACCTGGCGAAGCTGCACAGGCGTGAGGCGTTCCGCCATCCCCTCTGGCAGGAGCACCACCGGGCGTAAGATCCCCACCGCCATCGGCGATTTCGCGTGGACCGACACGCAGACCGGTGGCAGAGCCCCCGGGCCCAGCACCCGCTCCAGCGGTTCCCGGATTGCAGGGTCGGCGGCGCCTGGCCAGGGTGTCCCGCTTCGCCGGAGCCGACGCGCCTCTCGCCACCCCAGGGCGAAGCGCGATGCCCCCCAGACCATGCCCGCTCCCCAGACCGCCAGCAGGAGAGCTGCCTCCCTGCCCCCGGCTACCGCGCTAGGAGCCGCCGGGGAAGCCGATTCCGCGCCCGGAGGGAGCGGGGCGGGCACCGGAGCGGACGGGGCCGGCAGTGTCAGGGTGACGAGGCTGGAGGCCGGCGAGGCAGAGGGCCACGGGGATGAGTAAAAGCGCTATCAGCCCGCCGAGGCAGACGTTGTGGCGAAGAACAGGCCGGTCCCGCAGGACGCTCCCAACCGCGAACAGGACGAGCAGGCCGACCATCGTCACCCACAGGGCGGCGTTGAGGAAGAGCGCGATGGCAGGGGGCGAGGGTGTCATGACGGGGTCTCCTCTTGTTCTTCTCCGGCCTCTTCGGCGCGTTCGATCAGGGCGCGGATGCGGTCGGCCTCCTGGCGCGACAGCCGGCGTCCATTTAGCAGGGTCATCACCAAGCCCTCGGTCGAGCCGCCAAAGACGGCGTCCACCAGGCGCTGCACGAGGCGCGACCGGGCGGCTTCGCGGGGTACCGTGGCCCGATAGTAGAACGCCTTCCCCTCCGCGCGATACAGGAGCCACCCCTTCTCGACCAGACGCGCGAGCTGGGTCTGCACAGTGTTGCGCGCCAGGTCGCGGCGGCTTGATAGCGCGGCGTGGACCTGAGCAAGCGTCACCTCCCCCTGCTCCCAGACCACGTTCATAATCTCCGTCTGCGCCTCGGACAGGGGCGGCAGCGCTTCGCTGGAATCCATCAGCCCTCCTGGTACACCTACAAACGTAGTTGCACTCTAACCTACAACCGTAGGTGTGTCAAGGGCGTTTTTCGCCTTTCCGGAGCAGCGAGGCGGAGGGCGCGTCGGGGCGTCGGGGGAGGCAGGGAGGCGTGTAGGGCGCTATAATGCAGTTCACGGAGGGTGTCATGGGCATCACGATAGAGCTGTCGCCGGAGGTGGAAGCCCTTTTACAGGCCGATGCCGAGGCGCAGGGACGGAAACCAGAGGAGATTGCGGCGGAGCGGCTTTCCGCCCTGTATCTGACCGAGGCGGAGGCGGCGCGGCAGGACTTCGATGCCTGGTATGCCAGCCTTTCCGAGGAGGAGCACGCGGCGGAGATCGCCGCCGTTCGACAGGGGCTGACGCCCCCGCGTAACGGGGGGAGCGCTCCCGCCGAAGCGCCGCGCCGCGAGCGCATCGCTGGCAAGTAGGGCATACCACGGCCCGCCCCCATCGGGAACAACCGGGGGAGCATACGGGTTATAATTGAAGACATGATTCGACTTAAGACGGCGGACGAGATCGCGGCGATGCGCCGCGCGGGCGAGGTAGTCGCGATCGCGCTCCGGACCATGGCCGCGAATATCGTCCCGGGTGAGACCACCACCCTGCAGCTCGACGAGATTGCGGCGGAGGTACTGAAGGCGCACGGCGCGAAGGCGCCCTTAAAGGGCTACCAGCCTTCGTTCAGCAACGTACCGTACCAGCACCACACCTGCATCTCCATCAACAACGAAGTCATCCACGGGGTCCCGCGCGCCGATCGCGTGGTGCACGAAGGGGATCTCGTCAGCCTGGACATGGACGCCTCGGTGGACGGATGGTGCGCGGACGCCACCATCACGGTCGCCGTGGGCAAGGTCACGCCCAAGGCCGAAAAGCTCCTCAAGGTGACGCGCGAGGCGCTGTACGCGGGCATCCAGCAGGCACGGGTGGGCAACACCATCGGTGACATCGGACACGCGGTCCAGCGGCACGTCGAGAAGCACGGCTTCAACGTCGTGCGCGACATGGTGGGCCACGGCATCGGGCAGGTACCGCACGAGCCGGGGCTGGATGTCCCCAACTTCGGCCGTCCCCGTACGGGAACGAAGATCAAGGCGGGGATGACGTTCTGCATTGAGCCGATGGTCGTGGCGGGCCGGGCCGACGTGCTCCACGCCAAAAACGACGTGTGGACCATCGTCACCAAGGACGGCGCCCTGGCCGCGCACTTCGAGCACACCGTGGCCATCACGGAAGACGGCCCGCTGGTGCTGACCCATCCTCCCAAGGCCGCCGCACCCGCCGAGTCGAACTCCGCAGCGGAGCCGGCCGCAACGGCTGCCGCTGTTTAGCCGCCCCCGAAATGAATAAAGGCCGCCGGCGCGTTGCGCCGGCGGCCTTTATTCTTGACGACTACTTCGGGCGCACACGGAGTGCCCGGCGCCCCTTCGGCTGCTCAAGCACATCCCCGAGCGCGATGGCGCGTACCAGCGCTCCGGCATCTAACTCGCCGATCAGTCCGCCCGGCTTCGGACGCGACAGGCGCCCTTCCCGTTTTGTCTCTTCCGGCTCCCGCACATCCAGCGTCGAGATGTCCGGCAGGGCATGGAGGGGTTCCGCCTCGGAACTCGTCATCTCCGCAACCTTGCGCTGGAAGTCGGCCGAACTCGGGTTCTTCTGCTCCCAGGTGAGCGTCGGCGGCATCGCGGGGAGCGCGGGCGGGACGCGCACCAGGTTCTCTCGTTCCAGTCGCCCGTCGCGCCGCTGCGTCGCCCGTGGCGGCGGCACCGTTGCCGGGTTTGGGGGCGCCGCCACGGGCGGCGGAGCGGACGGCACGGGGGCAGTCAGCGCGACCTCCGCGGGAACCGTGCGGTTCATCGCCAGATTTGGCACCACCACCGCTCGCACGACCACATCGTGCGGCAGATCGGGCCATGCGCGCACCCTTTCGGCCTGCGCCAGCGCCGCCTTCCGCCCCCCCGGTATCCCACTGCCCCGCCGCGTCATAGGCAAAGGCGCAGTCGGCATGGCCCATCAACACGAACTCACGCGCGCCGAACACATCGTAGGCGGCTTTCAGGGCATACAGGGTTTCGTCGGTCACGGTCCCGCCCGTGTTGCGAATCACCGTCGCGCCGCCGGGCGGAATCCCGAGCGCCATCTCTGGCCGCAAGCGGGGGTCCATGCAGCACACAATGACGATCCTGCGCGCCGCGGGGCCCGTGGCGGGGGCGCCTCCCCCCGCCGGTCTCGTGGCCTGTTGCCCCGCCAGGTTCGGGGGCAGTCCCCCCACGCCGCCGGGGGCCTGTCCCGTCGCGATAGCGATCTCCCGAAGAATGTCGTCGGCTCTGCTCATGTCGATACCTGGAGCTACAAACGAGGCAGCGAGGCGCCAGCGCAGTCCTTACAGACGGCGATCTTCCCTACGGGGACGCTGACGGCGGTGCAGCGGTGGCAGACCAGTTTCCTGCAGCGGTTGCACTGCTGGAGGGCGGCCTTGCCGAAGACCGGCCCCCGCTCCCGCCCGCACCGCTGGCACTTCGTGGAAACTATGGCTGTGTTCATGGTGGTTCTCCCGATGAGGGTCCTGCTCTACGTGGGCGCCCTCACCCCCGGGTACCCTCTGGGTGCCTCTCCCGCGGCGGTAGAGGGGTGCCTACCTCGGGGGCAGTATCCGCTCTTCGATAAGCCGATATAGGCACGGTGGCAGGCCCCCCTCTACCGCCGCGGGAGAGGGGCAGGGGGTGAGGGCTCTCTGGGCTCCCCCTACGAGTTGTTCACGCCGCCCATGGCGGTGAAGTTCGCCTCGCCATTGCTCGACAGGCGGCCGATGCTGTGGCGCATCTCGGTGTCGGCCTGGACGTTCTTCAGGTTCGTATAGTCCAGCACCCCGATGTGGCCGTCGCGCAAGGCCTGGGCCATCGCCTGCGGGATCTGCGCCTCGGCCTCCACGACCTTGGCCCGCATCTCCTGCGTGTACGCCTTCATCTCCTGTTCGCGGGCCAGCGCCATCGCCCGTCGCTCCTCCGCCTTGGCCTGGGCGATCTTCTTGTCCGCCTCGGCCTGGTCGGCCTGAAGCCGCGCGCCGATGTTGCTGCCGATATCCACGTCCGCGATGTCGATAGAGAGGATTTCGAACGCCGTCCCGGCATCCAGGCCCTTGGCCAGCACCGTCCGGCTGATCTGATCCGGGTTCTCCAGAACGATCATGTGCGTGTCCGCCGAGCCGATGGTGGTGACGATGCCCTCGCCGACGCGGGCGAGGATGGTCTGCTCACCAGCGCCGCCAACGAACCGGTCGATGTTGGCACGGACGGTGACGCGGGCGAACGCCTTCAGTTCGACGCCGTTGCGAGCGACACCCGCGACCACCGGGGTCTCGATGACCTTCGGATCGACGCTCATGCGGACGGCTTCCAGCGGGTTGCGGCCCGCCAGGTCGATGGCAGCAGCCTTCTCAAAGGTCAGAGGGATCTGGGCCCGGTACGCCGAGATCAGCGCCTGCACCACCCGCTCCACGTTGCCGCCGGCCAGGTAGTGCGTTTCGAGCTGATTTACGTTGATGTCGATGCCCGCCTTGATCGCGGCGATCAGGGGCAGGACGATCTTGTCCTGGGGTACCTTCCGCAACCGCATCCCGAACAGATTGATCGGGGTCACGCCCGGTACTCTGGCCGCCATGGCCGTGATCCACAGCCCTACCGGGAAGAACTGCAAGAACAGCATCAGAACGACCAGTACCGCGATCGCGCCGATGATGGCGAACGGCTCCATTTGTCTTTACCCCGACCTTTCTGAATACTCTGAAACGGTTCAAGCGACCCGCGTCGCCGACATCTCTCGCGCACTGCCACTGCCGGAGCGCTCTCCCCTGTCCGGTGAGGAGGCAGCGACATCGCGCTCCACCACGACCCGAACGCCCTCGACATGTGTCACAACCACCGGCGCGCCCGCCTCGATAAAGTCACCCTCGGTGACCACATCCACCCGCAGACCGTCGATCTCGGCCGTGCCCGCGGGGCGCAGCACGGTGAGGGCAACGCCCGTGCGGCCCAGCAGGAACATCTTGTTGTCGCTGGTGGTGTAGCCCAGCGTTTCGTGCTGGCGCATCTCCTGTCCCAGACGCTTCCAGATGGGCGACTTGGGCAGGTAGGCGAAGAACGCAATCAGCGTCACCACGGTCAGCACCGCCGACACGGAGAGCGAGAACAGCGCGTTCTGGGAGCCGCCCAGAGACCAGAACATCCCCAGGAACGTGAGCAGAAGCCCCGCGACCGCCGCGATTCCATGCCCGGGGAAGACGTGTGTCTCCAGCAGCAGGAACGTGACCCCGCCCAGAAGCAGTACGATCCCGATCCAGCCACCGGTGTGCATTGTGATGTGCGCGGCGAAGACCAGACCAACCGCCAGGACGCCCAGGGTTCCCATCACTCCCCAGGTAAGCGGCGTGAGCAGATCGATGAAGAGCAGCACACACCCCACAACCAGGAGGCCGATAGTCACCCAGCGGGTCACCACCACCTCTGCCACGCGGTCCCAGAGGCCCGGCGGCGCGGTTGGAACCGCCCCCGGAGCGCCGCCCTGGGCGAAGGCCGCCGAGGCCACACCCAGAAGCGCGCCCAGCATCAAACACGCCACCGCCAGGAGGCGCAGGAGCGACGCAGGACGCTGCCCCGCGTCACTCTCGACTGCGCCGCTACCACCGCGGCGCACCGCGCCCCAGAAAGGCACGCCGGGCGCAAGCATCCGTGCGCTGCTCATCGCTATCCCGCCTCCTCCTCCGCGCCGCGGAACGGGTCGGACAGAAGGTACTTCTGCATGTGCGCCTGCGTGTTCATCGCCAGAACCTGGGTGAACAGGATCATCCCCATGGCGATGTTGTTCATCAGGCGCTCGCCGCGCAGTCGGAGACGGGCGGCGAGCCCCAGGTGCTCCTCCGCGCGGGCCTGCTGGATCTTGGGCATCATCTCTGCCCACAGGTCGATAGACGGCTCATGGCGCGGGACGCGCTCGTGCAGCAGCGTTATCATTGCCTCCAGGCTGCGCGCCTCCTCGGCGCAGGCAGCGCACTGCTCAATGTGTCCCGCGACGACCTCGTGTTCCGGCGGGTCCAGTCCGCCCTCCAGATATTCCGAAAGGGCTTCCCGGGTCTGCTGGCAGGTCACCTCCCCCGGTTCAATACCGAACCTGCTCATCGCCCGATACCTCCCTCTAACAGTTCAAGATAGGGCTGGAAGCGCTTTTTGAACGCCTGCCGGGCCCGATGTATTTTCGATTTCACGTTCACGATAGAAAGTTCCGTTACCTGAGAGATTTCGTCATAGGAAAGCTGCTCGAAGTCCCGCAGGACCAGAAGCAGGCGCGCTTCGGTGGGCATCGTCGCCAGCACCGCGTCTACCACCCGCTGTAGCTCGCGCGTTTCCGCGAGCCGGTTCACATTCATATCCAGGTCCACGGGTTCGTTGCCCGGATGCTCCTCCTGCTGCTCCTGGAGGCTCTCCTCATCGAGAACGGCCTTATGGCGCAGGTGGTTCAGGCAGGTATGCCGCGCAATGGTGTAGAGCCAGGTCGAGAACTTGCTGTCCCCCCGGAACGACTTCAGAGCGCGCAGCGCCTTCAGGAACACCTCCTGTGTGATGTCATAGGCGTCCTCGCCGCGCACCATCCGCACAACCATGTTATAGATGGGCGTTTGATACTTCCGGAACAGGGTCTCGAACGCGGTTGGGTCGCCCGCCAGGTGCTGGCGCACCAGAAGCAGGTCGGGGTCGGCCCGGGGCGCGACCGGCTGGTTCGGCAGGACTCGCGTCGGCAGCGCCATGGTACGCTTACCTACCCCCCATCCCGTCCGCACGCCGGACGATGGCGTAATCGCCGTCGCGGCAGCAGCCCCTTCGGTTCTGTTCATACTCCATTCCCTCGGCCCATAAACGTCGTGCCCCTCCCGGACCTCTCACGGGGTGGCGCCCCCCGCCCCCCCACCGGGCTGCGGCGGCATCGTGCCATCCCAGCGCCCACCGGTCAGATCGCTCCAGAACTGCTTCTGCTGGTCCTGGGGAAGAGACTGCACCTTCTGCAAAAACTTCATGCCCAGCTCGGTCTGCTGGGAAAAGAGTGACCGGCGCGCCGCCGGGTCCATGTTGAAGAGCGCGTCCAACTGCTGCTCCATGGCTGCGGCCTTCTGTTCGGGCGTGAGGCCCATCCAGTTCCGCAGGGCATCCGTCTGCGCCATCACGGACCGCTGTACCGGGTCCAGGATCGCATTCGGGTTGGTCAGCAGGTAGACCGCCTCCAGATTCATCGCCTCGATCACCGCGGGTGCCTTTTCGGCGGGCACCAGCGCGCCCATAATCGCGACGGGCGGGGGCGTCGCGCCCCGGGCGGGTGCCGCGGCCTTCAGCATCGCCTCCTCGGCCGCAATCAGGCCCGCCACCGCGTCGCCGTCCAGCGCGTTCGCGCCGGGTGCGGGCAGCAGAGTCGTCTTCACAAGCGCTCCGGCGGGCAGCCGCGCGGTCAACTCCTTCAGGACGACGGGCAGCGGCCCGCCCAGGGTCTGAAACGTCACGGGCGCGGTCAGGAGCGTCCGGTCCACCACCACGCGCGCCCCGGACGCCTTTGCAATCCGGGTAACCGCCTCGGCCAGCGTCACGCGCTCCAGCACCATCGCAGGGACGCGCGGCTCCGCCGCCGGGTTCGCTGCGGCTGTCGTCGAGTTGGTTCCGGCCTGAGCCCACACCGGACTGCCGGACACCGCCACGCCGCCGACGAGCGTCGCCACCGCAGCAGCGACCGCCACCCGTGCGGTAACCGTCCGGTCCCTGTTCGCGCGTCCCATCCGCCGACGGCCTACGCCTTTCATTCCCTGCATCCTTCCTCGTTCTCTCTGGGTTACAGAATTGTGACACGCAGCCTGCGGGCGAGGTTGCGCCGTCTGTCACGTTTTTTGTTTCTCGACCGCTTGTCAGTGGCCGCATAGTCCCCGAGCGAGAGCGATCCCCTGCTCCTTGTCCAGACGCTCGCCCTCGGCCGTAAGGGCAAGGAACGCCGCGTCTCCCAGTTCCCTCCGTAACTCCGTCCGCAGCCGGACCAGAGAGGGGCAGGCAACCGGAGGCACAGGCATCCCCCGGCGCGCGCGGATCGCCCCGGCGTGCCCAAGCAATCGCGCCGCATCTTCGCGCTCGCTCCCGGCTATCAGGAGGGCGCACGACTCGAACAGGGACATCAGCCGCGTTTCGTGGATCTTCTCTTGCGCGGCAATGTCCAGGGCGCGCGCATAGGCCGCCGCCGCGGTCGACCTATCGCCTTCCGCTCGCGCCAGGTCGCCCCGCTCCACCCACCACTCCGCCGAGGGCGCCCCCGCGGGATCGAGTTCGCGCTCAGCCCCCTCGGCCTCCTCCAGGCAGCGGCGGGCAGCCGCGAAGTTCCCCGCCCAGCGCTCCAGCGCGCTCCCTACCATCAGGGCTTCGCGGACGTACCACAGGTATCCAAGTTCTTGCGCGGACCGCAGAGCCTCCTCCACGTAGGCACGCCCGGTCGCCAGATCGCCCACTCCCATGAGGGCGAAGGCGGCAACAACCTGTAACTCGACGATCCGATGGCGCTCGCCACGCGCCTCCGCCACAGCAAGCCCCTGTTCCGCCAGAGAGCGCGCCTCCGCAAAATCCCCCTGAAGCGTGGCAACCAGAGCGAGATTGCTGAGCGGCCCGCTCAGCAACTCCTCCCGCCCCGACGCCTTGTAGAGACGGACGGCCTGGCCTATGAGTTCGCGGGCGACGGGCAGATCGTGCTCCGCCAGCGCAACGACGCCCAGGTTGTTCAATGTCGTCGCCTCGCTGGCGGTGTCGCCCAGGGCGCGGCGGACCGTCAGGGCGTCGCCATACCAGCGGCGCGCCTCGGCGTTCTTGCCCAGTTCCGACGCCAGAAGCCCCGCCCCGTGGAGCGCTGTCCCGCGCGCGGCGGTGGGTGTTGGGTCGGTGCAGGCCGCCAGACTTCGGGAGAGCACATCCAGTCCCTCGCGGAAGCGGCCCCGAATGTGCCAGAACCAGTGCAGGGCGGCGGCGAGGCGCAGCGCCTCGCGCGGTTCGAGGGCAGCATGAGCATGGGCGGCGCGCAGGTTACTGGATTCGGTCGCCAGACGCTCCAGCCAGAGCGCTTGATTCGGCCCACGCAGTTCGGGCGCGGCCTTCTCCGCCAGGGCCAGGAAGTAGGCGGCGTGCCGCGCCGCGGCGGCAACGCTCCCGCCGGTCTGCGCAAGCCGGTCGGCGGCGTACGCCCGCACCGTGTCCAGAAGACGGTACCGGTCCCCCTCGAACACGACAAGCGACTTCTCCACCAGGGCAAGCAGGAGGTCCACCATCTCCCACCGCTCCAGCGCCCCGTCCGCAGAGCAGACCTCTTCGGCGGCCTCCAGAGTCCAGCCGCCCATGAACACCGAGACCCGCTGCAGGAGCGCCCGCTCCTGCGGGGTCAGCAGGTCGTAGCTCCAGTCGATCAGGGCGCGCAGCGTCTGCTGGTGGGGCGGAAGGTCGCGGTTCCCATCGGTGAGCAGGCCGAAGCGCTCCTCCAGCCGCCCGGCGATCTGCTGGGGTGTCAGCACCCGTGCCCGCGCCGCCGCCAACTCAATGGCGAGCGGGATGCCATCCAGACGGCGGCAGATCTCCGCCACCGCCTCGGCGTTGGCATCGGTCACCGCGAAGTCCTCCTGCACTGCGCGGGCGCGCAGGGCGAAGAGGCGCACCGCAGTGCTTTCGCGGCAGTCCTCTTTCCCCCCCACCGGGAGCGGGGAGAGCATGTGGACCCTCTCCCCGTTGATTCCGAGCCGTTCGCGCGATGTCGCCACGATGCGCACGCGCGCGCATTCCCGCAAGATCGAGGCGGCGAGCACGGCGCAGGCTGTGAGAAGATGTTCGCAGTTGTCCAGCACAATCAGAAGGCGCCGGTCGCCGATCGCCGCGCGGAGGGCCGCCTCCAGCGTGTCGTCTTCGTTGGTCGGCTCTGCTACCTGCATCACCTGAGCAACGACCGGGGCGACCAGAGCGGGTTCGGACACCGACGTTAGATCCGCCCAGAAGATGCCATCGGGGAAGGGCGGGGGCGACATGCTGCGGAGGCCGTGCGCCACCTCCAGCGCGAGCCGGGTCTTCCCAATCCCGCCCATTCCGGTGACAGTGACCAGACGCGACGGGTTGGACGGGTCGGCGAGGAGTTCGGCCAGAAGCGTGCGTTCATCGTCACGCCCAACAAACCCGCCGGAGCGAAGCGGGAGGTTGGCCGGAGTGTGCTGCGCTCCACCCGGCTGCTGCCGGGCGGCGGCGACCGGTGGGGACTTCCCGTTGTCCGGCAGCAGCCGACGCACCAGTCCGACCAGTTCGGGCAACCACGCCGAGCGGGGAAACGCCCCGGCAACATCCAGCCAGTGAGAAACACGGAGAAAGTGCCCCAGCCCCTCCGAAAGCGTAACGGCCTCGCGGCGCACAGTGAGGAGAGGAACGCCCAGCGCGACGGCCTGCTCGACCTCGCGCAGCACCCGGGGTGAATCGTTCGCTCCAGCCGTCAGGAGCAGGAGGAGGAGGCGCGCTTCGTGCAGGGCGCGGACAATCGCCGCACCGCGCTCCGCGCCCTGCGCCACATCGCGGGAGGGCACCCAGCAGGGCACCCCCGCCGCTTCCAGCGCGGCGCAGACGGCGTCCGCCTCCTCCCGATCCTGCGCGGAGTGACAAAGGAAGACGGCGTGTGACATGTAGCCTTAACCCGGAGGCGGAACCACTTTCAGGACGCACGCACGCACGCACGCACGCGTGCGCCGTCGCCGCATCCGGCTATACGGAGTGTATCACCGCCGGCCGCGCCGGTCCCGGGGCGTTTCAGTTCCGGTTCTTGGGGTCGAAGTGGAACAGGGTCAACTGCTCGGGCCGATGCCACTTACTGTGGCCGTCGGCGAACGCGAAGTTCGCGCCCTCACTGTGCTTCAGGGTAGGCCGATCGGTCGTATAGCCGTTCTCATCGGGCGGGCTGAAGTACCCGTCGTTCAGGGTCTCCGACTCGTCGATAATGAGGGGCGTCCGCGACGGGCTTTCCACCACTGCCAGAGGCTCGTAATTGAACAGGGCGTTCATGCTATAGCTGAGCGTTTTGGCGTCGGAGAAGGGGTCCGAAGGGCAAGTGTAGACCTTCTCGTTTTTGACATAGGCATAGAGGGAGCCGTTGCGCACCGGCCAGACGGTCTCCGAGCAGAGGTTCGTTTCCTCGGTGATACGCTGCGCTAGCACCCAGTCGCCGCCCGGCTGGACCGAGATACAGGGCGTGTCCTGCGTCCCCCCCTCTCCGGCGCCCGGATAGGTCTCGTCGTAGTCCTGGACGTACATCAGAAACGCCCCGGCCAGCTGCTTGGTGTTGGAAAGGCAGGCGGTCTGGCGCGCCTTCTCGCGCGCCTTGGCGGTGACGGGCAGGATCATCCCGGCGAGGATGGAGATGATGGCGATGACAACCAGAAGCTCGATCAGGGTAAACCCGGAGGAGGTACCCGGGGTGATCGCGGTGCGGCGCCGTGGGGTTGGGGACATGGCGTGGGACTCCTTGCGCACTTCGTGTACTGAGTCGGACCCTCGAACCACCGGGGGTCTTCAGCGACGGGTGACGGAACCGATGCGCGCAGCCGGAAATGCGGAGCCGAGCAGGCTGCGACACTAGGTAAGACGCTCCCCGTCCTCCGGGGGTTCCCTGTCCTCGGCGCTCCACCGGGCTAACGGATGCCGGCCGTTCGTACATCTGCTGGCGCCGAAGCGGCGTCGAAGACCGGGATCAGGTAGACCTCCTGCCCTTCGCCGTCGTACGGTCTGTTTCGGTGGTTGCGGACAACCAGGACGCTCTTGCCATCCTTCGACCACCCCAGCCACCGGGTTTCGGTCGGCGCGCCCGCTCCGTCCGGATGCGCCCCGATCAGGCTCTGCTTGCCCGTTTCGAGGTCCATGATGAGCAGCCAGGTCGCGCCACGGCGCAGAACGCGGGGGGGCGCCTTCTTGTCGAGTTCCTGCCGCCATGACGGCGAGAGCGCGCTGATCAGCCCCGTGCTCCCCCAGAGCGCCAGGTGCCGCCCATCCGGCGAAAGGTACAACGCCCCCTTGGTCAGGTGCGGCGGCAACGGCACCCGATACTGCCGCCGCACCTTCTGTGCGTCGGTTCCGGGGAAGGCAATCAGCGACAGTGCGCCCGCACTCTTCGACTGAATCCGGATCAGTTGGGCGGAATACTTTCCGTCCGGCTCACCGAACTGCTCCGGCACCTCGGTGAGGACGGTGCACGACACGAGGACCACCCCTTCGATACTGGTCTGGATGTCGATCCGCTGGTCCGAGTCGGACGTAACGCCTCCGTCCACCGCCAGTGTCAATCCGTCGGATAGCCTCCCCAGGATTCGGGGATAGGCGACGCTGGAAGCCTGGGGAAGGCGCTGCAGGGCAGGTCCGTCAAGCCGCGCCTCCAGAAGTTCGTACGTCCCCCGCCGGGCTTGGGGCGTACCAGGAAGGCCCCGGCGACACAAGGCGAGCCAACCGTTACTGTCAGAGTTCCACGCGACGCTAAGGAGGGTTCCGTGCTCGCCGTAGGAGAACTTCCAGACTCGCTGTTCTCCCCTGGAGCAGGTCGGGGGTGGACGGAAGAGGATCTACCGGCCGGGACAGGAGCATCCAGGCAACGGCCGTCACCCCCATCAACCCGAGAAGCAGGAATAACACCTCCCGCGCAGTCGACTGTTTCACGTGTCTCTCCAGGAGTCTCTCACAATACAGGAATGACGTAGAAATCCCGGCGTCCCTGATCTGCCACCTGATTCCCATTCGCATCCAGATCCCTGACACGCCGCGAAACGAGAACACTTTTCCCATCCCTGGTCCACCCGATCCAGCCTACAGAGGCACGTTCCAGGGTCCCCTCGGGGTGGGAACCGACCAGCGTCTGCTTCCCCGTTTCCAGGTCCGCAATCACCAGCCAGTGCGCCCCGCGCCGCAAGAGGCGCGGGCGCGGCTTCTTGAACAGATCCTGCTTCCACGCTGGGACAGGTTCCTCTATCGCTGCCGAATGGCACCAGAGCGCCAGGTGCCGCCCGTCCGGTGAAAGGTGCAGCATCGCAGATGTGAGGTTTGGGGGGAGTGGCACGCGAAACTGACGATTCACCTTCGCCGCATCCGCGCCGGGAAATGCCACCAGGTGCAGCCCCCCCGCGCTCTTCGACTGGACGCGGATCAAGCGGACGAGACGCTGGGCAACGCCTTCTCTTTCCGCTTCGGGGGAGTTGTCATTCAGAATGACTTCGCAACTTATTTTCACTGCGGCGCCGAAACTCTGCGCCTTAATGCTCTGCCCTGGGGACGCAGAGCTGCCTTCTACCGCGAGGGTCAGGCCATCGTCGAGGGTACCGACGATGGGGGGATATGCGTCGACGCCGGTGACGCTCAGGAGCGTACGCACCTTCGGGGAGTTCAGGCGGGCTTCAAGCAGGTCGGATAGGGGTAAAACGACTGGCTGTGTTCTGTTGAAGGGGGAATCTGACTCCGATACCTTATATTTAGAGCGCACGGGATGGCGCCGCCAGGTGACCCAGCCGGTGCTGTCAGGTAGCCACCAGCATCTGTCCATCCATTCCTCGTTGCCGAACGAGACCTCCCAGGAGCGGCGCTTGCCGCTGCCGTCCAGTCGAAACGCCTCCAGGACCACCGTATGCGACGGCTGCGGCATTTTCTCCGACTGATGGGGTGAAGTGAGCGCCCACTTTCCGTCGGGTGAGAGTAAGAAGCTGAAGTAAAGGATTTGCTCCTGCAACGCGGCCACACGTGCAGCGGCGTCCTTCGCAGGTGGAGGCGTCGGAGGCAGGACGGTGGACCATAGTTCGATTTCCTGCCTGGCATCCGCCTTCTTTCGGAACAAGCGCAGAGTGCGGCCCGCCTCCAACCGGGCCGAGAACTGCGCCGAAAAGGCCGGAGACGCAGGCGGGTGATGGTTTATCGACACCCTGGGGGGCGTTTCCCCGCGGTCCACGAGGATCGCGAGCGATGCTGGTTCCGGCCGGTACACGCTTTCCGTATCTTCCTGAGAAACGGGGGTTGCGCGCGCCAGCAGGTCGGGGGAATTGGGCATCGGGTCCACGGGGCGCACCAGCAGAAACCAGGAGGCCACGGCCAGACCAGCCAGAATCGCAAAGAGACCCAGTACGTCACGAACGGTAACGCTTCTCATGTGCTCTCCCTGTTACGTCGTTACGGCACTTCACGACTGAACCCGGACAATCTGCGCGATGTGTTCCTGGCCTAACACACCATTTCCGTCCGCGCCGCCGATCCGAACGCCGCATTTGCCCCGGGTGACGCCAAGGTTACCCGGGAGAATCGGAGGGCGCGTACCAGGTAAGACTTTGCGGGAGGAGGCGGCAGTCCCTTCAGACCTTGGCCTCGCTCGCCCGCTTCTCCAGTGCCGGGCCGGCCTACCGGGTCTCCCCTATGGGAATGCGAAAATGCTCCGGAGATGCGACAGAGGGATCGTACTCATTCAGGTACTCGCCCCACGCGTTCCGGGTTTTGCGCCACCGCTCCACCAGGACGCTTCCGTTATCGGGCGCCCACCCGAGCCACCGGAGGGAGGTAGACTGCCATCGCCCAGCCGGATAAGAGCCCATCAACGTCTGAGCGCCCGTTTCCAGGTCCGCGATCACCAGACGGACCGCGCCGCGCCGTAATGTCCGCGGCCGGGCCTTCCGGTCGAAGTCCAGCCTCCACGAGGGGACCTCATCCAGAACCTCCTCGATCATGCACCAGAGGGCAACGCGCCGTCCGTCGGGAGCGAGGTGAAGTTGGACGCTAGAGACATGAGCCGGCAGGCGAATCCGGTAATCGCGCGCTATCTTTTCCGTATTCGTGCCGGGAAAGGCGACGAGCATCAGTTCCCCTGCGCTCTTCGACTGTATACGGATCGCTTGCGTCAGTTTCGCGCCGAGCCTTTCCTTCCGGGCACCAGGCGGGTCCTGGAGCGATACCTGCAAGGCGTAGCAAACTGCCTGAACCGCCAGCCCGGACAATGACTCCGAATACTGCTCAAGAATGCGGATATCCTGGTCCGGCCCGGCGGGAATCCCTTCGGCGACTGCCAGCGTCATCCCGTCCGGAAGCACACCAACGATCTTGGGGTACAGCTGATGGTCGGTCACACGCACCACGGTTTGAACGGCGAGCGAATCCACCTGTCCCTCTAACAGGGTGTATTCGGAACGATACCCCCGGGTGGAGCGCCGGTCCGGCACTGTCCGGGTGAGCCATGCTATCCAGCCGGAGTTGTCGGGCAGCCAGAGTGGACTCTCGCTAAAGTATTCCTGTTCCTGGAGCGGAATGGTCCAGCGACGCTTCCCCCCGCTCCCATCCAGAGGAAGCATTTCCACCTCTGCCCGAGCCCTCGGCACCGGCGCATACCATTTTATGACGTGAAGGAGGTGCCGTCCGTCCGGCGAGACGGATAGCGGGAAGTAGAGGCGTTGGACGAACCCATCGGCAGGAGCCTCCCTGGAATCCCCCAAAGGCGCAAGAGTCACCTTCCACACTTCCGTCTCCCCTCTTTGAGCCGCCGTTTTTCGCACCAAGCGTAGCAGACGCCCCCCCTCAAGCTTCGCCTCCAGCGATATTTCCGGCGGCAAGACCGAGCGCGGTATAAGAACCTCAACCTTCGCTGGTTGTGCTCGCCAGCGGTCCACGGTTATGCGGAGCGGCGCGGGCAGAGGACAGTACACCCGCTCGGCTTCGGCTGCCGTGATGGGCAGGGCGTGTTTCAGGAGATCGGGCGCTTGCGGCACGGGATCCACCGGGCGAAATAAGAGAAACCAGATACCATACCCGGCGGCACTCAGGACGACGAGGAGAGAGACGAGAGCGCGGAACGAGACCGTTTTTTTCACACCGGCATTCCTCCCACGTTGCCACGGCTGTCGCTTGCACACACGCGCCGGGACTACGGAATATCCTGACACTTCCGCGGGGGGAAACCTTCAAATTCAGCAGGCGTACTGGCAGGGGCCGTGGAGACGCTCACCCGCGTAGTGGCGGCGAATGTGGGCGTTGAAGAAGTGGCCTTTGCTGTCAGCACGCAGCAGGGCAAGGGCGTCGGTGGTCGGCACGAATCGGTAGCGGTACACAGCGCCGCTCCGAAAGGCGATCTCCAGCGTGGCTGAGGCGACGTCGTAGCGAACCCAGCGCAGCACCGCGGAGATAACGAAGACGGGCAGGTTGTCGAGCGTCATTGTCGGGGCTCCTCCTGTACCGTACACTCGTCCCGGTGCGGGCGGAACGGAAGGCCGGAGCCCCGCGCCTGGGCAGCTACCGAACGCGCTTGTGGAGGTAGCGGCCCCGCACAAAGCGGTTGAAGTACTTGCCCTTGCTGGCCGCTTCCAGAAGTTCGCCCGCAACGCGCGGGGGTACTCCGGCGTAGCGGTACACGGCGCCGCTGCGGAACACGATATCCAGCGTCGCCAGGTCGATGTCATAGCAGACGCCGCGCAGCACGGACGAGGTCACGGGCGCCGGCATCCCCTCCGTGGCGAGTTCGTCACCTTCGGGTACGGCCGGGGGCAGCACGGTGACGGGTGCGCCGCGTTTGGCGGGCAGGGTTCGTATCGCCATGTCTTGCTCCGGGTCAAGGAAAGGCCCCCGGGACGCATGAGGCGCACCGGGGGCGGGTGCTATGCCGATCCGGGCCTAGCGGCGCGTACCGGTGAGCGGCGGGTTGTTGGCCAGGAACTCCGCATCGTCCTCGTCCATCGTCTCGTTCTGGGCGGGAGTGGTAGTCCCCTGAGCCGCCGCGCTGTCGCGGTGGAACAGATAGTTTGAGGAGTGCGGATCCAGGGCGCCCGGACCAGCCTCAGCCACCAGACGGCCAAAGTGGTTCAGGTCCTCCTGAAGCGCGTTCTCGAACGTTACGCCGCCGCCCAGGCTGTTCACGACATCGCCGACGACGCCGCCGGGCGGGTCGTAGGTCACCTGAACGGTAATCCGGGTCTGACTATCATCCACCGGGTCGAACGTGACAACGCCCCGGTTCTCCAGACCGTCGGTGGAGCGCCAGCCGATCTGGCGTCCCTCGATCCAGTTTTCGTTCACGGCGTCCCACTCGTGCAGACCCAGCACATCCACGACCCAGTGGCTGCGCTGCTCGTCGTAGTACGTCACCTCGCGGACGTGCCGCATGAACTTCGGGAAGTCGTTAAAGTGCGACCACAGTGCGAAGACCTGGTGCGCCGGGGCGCTCACGACAACGGATGCATTGGCGGTATGTTGTGCCATTTTTTTCTCTCCTTAGGGTGCCTATTCGTACGTTTTCCGGGTGTGATCTCTCGTAAGGGAATTACCCGCAGCATCCGGGCGGGAAACCGCGTGAGGACCGGGGCTATACTGCTTGCATGAGCGAGGAGATCAGATCGGCCCTCGGGTACGGCCCGGAGTGGCG
>Ga0065721_10049679_pt1 | contig 28972 bp, 25 predicted proteins | sample Mesricmetagenome_FD_59108 | JGI IMG/M metagenome (GOLD analysis project Ga0065721, IMG submission 59108) | Mesophilic microbial community from rice straw/compost enrichment Sample: eDNA_1 v2 (version 2) | ecosystem: Engineered > Solid waste > Grass > Composting > Bioreactor | place: USA: Davis...
TGCATGACGCGGTCGCTGAGCTTCTGGTAGGTGTCGCGGGTGAGGGGTTCGATGTCCTCGCGGGTGAAATGGATCGGGTTGCCCAGGACGACGGTAATGGGCCGGCAGCGAGGGAGTTTGGAATCGCGCGGAAAAGCTTCGTAGGCCCCGAAGATGCGCATGGGCAGGACGGGGGCGAGGGTTTTGGCGATGACCAGTCCGATGCCGGGCCGGGCCGGCTGCAGCTGGCCGTCCCGGGAGCGCGTGCCTTCGGGGAAGAGGACCACGCCGTTGCCTTCGCGGATTTTTTTGATGACTTCGCGGAGGGCGGACATGTCGTTGCCGTCGCGTTCGACGGGAATGACGTTCATGTCCGGGAAAAGCGGCCCCAGAATGGGCCATTCCAGGAGATTCCTGCGGGCAAGGTAATAGACGGCCCGTTTGGAACAGATGCCGGCCAGCGGAGGGTCGACGAAGCTGGAGTGGTTGACCGCGATGATGAGGGGCCCCTCCTCGATCATGCGCTCGGGATGGACCACCTTGCGGGAAAAAAAGACGTCGCTGAGAACGCGGGCGAGTGTGGCGAAGATGTTGTACGTGATCGTCATCGTCAGGACACGACGAAACCGGCGAGTTTGAGGCGGCCGATCACCTCGCCGACGACGCCGTCGATGGTGAGGTGCGTGCTGTCGATCATGAGGGCGTCTTCGGCAATGACCAGCGGGGCGTTGGGACGGGAGGAATCGATGCGGTCGCGCAGGGCGATCTCATCCTTGTGTCCCTGGGCCAGGCGCCGCTGCTTGCGCACTTCGGGCGAGGCGTCGATGTAAAACTTGTAGGGCGTTTCGGGGAAAACGACGGACCCGATGTCGCGTCCCTCCATCACCGTGTCGCGCTCGGCCGCGAGGCGGCGAAGGTGCTGCATGACGACATCGCGCACGGCCTGGACGCGGGAAACGGGGGACACGCAGCGGTTGACCGCGTCGTCCCACAGATGGAAGGGCGCCTCGCGGTCGTTGATCCGCAGGTAGGCCTCCGGGCCGTTGAATCCGGATTCCAGTCTGGCGGAAGTGACGGCCGCGGCGACGGCGTCGGGGTCCATGGGATCCACGCCCGTCTCCAGAATCCACCAGGTGATCAGTCGGTAAAAGGCGCCGGAATTGACATAGGCAAAGCCAAGCCGTTTCGCCAGTTCCCGGGCGACGCTGCTTTTGCCGGAGGCGGCGGGTCCGTCGATGGCAATGAGGGTTTTCACCGTTTGCGGGATTTTTTCCCCCCGTCGAGGGAGGAAATGACGGGGGTGCGTCGCTGGAGGACGCTGTTGCCTTTCTGGATGTGTTTGAGGGTGACCTCGAAACCCGGGTAGGACGTCCGCACGCAGGCGGTGTTTTCGATGACCGTCTCCCCGGAGGCGAAGAGGCCGGCGATGGCGAAGGCCATGGCGATGCGGTGGTCGCCGTAGCTGGGCAGCCGGGCGCCCTTCAGTTTGGCCCCGCCGACGATGCGCATGCCGTCCTCGAACTCCTCCACCTCCACGCCCATGGCCCGCAGGTTGGTGGCGACGGCGCTGATGCGGTCGGTTTCCTTGACGCGCAGTTCCCTGGCGTCGCGGATGATGGTTTCGCCTTCGGCGAGGGCGCCGGCGACGGCGAGGATGGGAATTTCGTCGATGACGTTGGGGATTTCGGTGCCTTCAATGACCGTGCCGTGCAGGCGGCAACCCTTGACGTCGATGACGCCGCTGGGTTCGCCGTGGTCGGCCACCTCCACGACTTCGCGGACCCGGGCGCCCATGCGGACGAGCACGTCCAGCAGGCCGGTGCGGGTGGGGTTGAGGCCGACATTCTTGATCAACACGCGGGATCCCGGCTGCGCCGCGGCGGCCACGAGCCAGAAGGCGGCGCTGGAGATGTCGCCGGGGACGGCGAAGTCCCGCGACTCGATCTGCTGGCCGCCGAGCATGGTGACCCGGCATTCGGTGGGACGGCCGATCTTGTCGGTCCGGACCTCCTCCCGGCGCAGCTTCACGAGAAAATATTCGAGCATGCGCTCGGTGTGGTCCCGGCTGGGGGCGGGTTCGACGACCGTCGTGACGCCCTTGGCGTAGAGTCCGGCCAGGAGGATGGCGCTCTTCACCTGGGCGCTGGCGACCGGCGTGTGGTAGGTGATGGCCTGGAGGGGGCCTCCCTCGATGACCAGCGGCGGAGTTTCCTTTTCCCCGGTGGCGGTGATTTTCGCCCCCATCTGCGTGAGCGGATCGATGATCCGGCGCATGGGCCGTTTGCAAAGGGATTCGTCTCCCGTGAGGCGGGAGGTGAACGGCTGGGCGGCGAGAATGCCGCTGATCAGCCGCATGGTCGTGCCGGAGTTGCCGCAATCGATCGTCTCCTTCGGGGCGGTGAATTTGCCGCGGGAGCCGTGGACGATGACCATGCCCGGTTCAGGCTGGTCGATGGTGACGCCGAGCTGGCGAAAAGCCCTGGCGGTGGCGAGGCAGTCCTCGCCCTCGAGGAAGTTCGTGATCTTGCACACGCCGTTGGAGAGCGCCGCCAGCATGATGGCACGATGCGAAATGCTCTTGTCGCCCGGAACGGTGATTTCCGTTTCCATGGGGGCGGCTCGTTTGACGCGCAGAGTTTCCGTTTTCATGAAAGGGTGTCGCGCACTTTCTTGGCGCGGGAGAGGAAGGATTCCAAAGCGGGGGCATCGTTGGAAAGAAGGAACCTCTTCAATTCGTCCAGGGAGGCCGAAAAATCCTCCAGGCCCTGAAGGAGGGCGTCCTTGTTTTCCAACAAAATCTCGGTCCACATCGCGGGAGGCCCGGAGGCGATGCGGGTGCTGTCGCGGTAACCGCCCCCGGCCAGCGCTTCGGCGCCGTCCCCGCGGCTGGCGATGGCGTTGACCAAAACCGAGGCCACCGCGTGCGGAAGGTGGCTCACCCGGCCCACCGCCAGGTCGTGCACCTCGGGAGGCATTTCGACGGGACGTCCGCCGACCGAAAGCCAGAGCTGCCGGGCGGTTTCCCGGGCGCGTCGGTCCGTGCGGGGCGTGGGTGTCAGGATGCACGTGGCCCCCTCAAAAAGGTCGGCCCGCGCGGCTTCCATGCCGGACTTTTCGGATCCCGCCATGGGGTGGGAGCCCACAAACCGGTCGCCCAGGATATCCTCCAAGGCCGCCACGACGCCCCCCTTGACACTGCCGGCATCCGTCACCACGGCCCCGGCGGAAAGGTGCGGGGCGATCTCACGGGCCAGGCCGGCCATGGCACCGATGGGGGTGCAGAAGATGCAGAGGTCCGCCCCGGCCGCCGCCGCGGCGGCATCACAGGTGACGGACGGGAAAAATTTCGCCGTACGCTCCGCCGCGGCGGCCGAACGCGCCCATAACGTCACGCGCCACTCCGGCCGGCGTGCCCGCAGGGCGAGCGCCAGCGAACCCCCGATCAATCCGGGACCGAAAATAGCTGCCGCGCTCAGGGGACAAGAAAATTTTGGTGGGTGTACGGCTTCATCGGTGACTGCCTAAAAACGCCAATGCCGCATCAAGTTGCAATGCTAATCTTGCGGAGGAGTGGGGCCTTGTCCGCAGAGGAAACTTCAATCGTTCCCCCGTGGTTCCGGATGCCCCGGTCCGTCGGGACGGACCGGGCGTTGTCTTCAGCGTCCGCGGTGGGACAAGGCCGGTTCCGGCCTGTCAGGGCACAAGGAAGATCTTGTTGGAGTAGGGGCACCGCACCTCGGTTCCCGGCGGGAAGCCGCGGACGTCGACATAACCGGAGAACGGCGCGTGCGGACTGGTCACGAAGCCCGGTTTGCCCGGAACCGGCGTGCCGTAGGGAATGTCCTTGGTCGGCCCGCCGAGGGTGTCCGGCGTGGGGGCCGGCGTGGGCGTCGCCATCGTGTCGATCACCATGGGTTCCGGCGTGGGTGTCGCGGTGGGCGTGGGGGTGGCGAACTGCGTGGAAGTCTGGTCGCCGGTGTACCCAAACCGATTGCGATTCTGCTGGCGCGAGCTGCGGCTGGTGGACTCGGGTTCACAAGCGGCGAGCGCAACGAGCACGGCGGAAGCGGTGACGATCCAGAGCGACGGTTTCATAAAGGGTGCCTCTAAAAACGCACGTTTATCCCCCTGGTGGCAATTCAATTCTTGATGAAGCCTCAGCGCCCGAGGGGATTGGAGAAGGACGCTCCCACCGCCGCGCCGATGAGGGCGGCCTGTTGCAGGGTGAAGGGTCCCGTCGATTCCACCAGGTAACCGTCGGAAAGGCGGGACTGGGAAAAGACGATGGGAGAGAGGTGCCGGGCGATGGTTTCGGTGTCGGGGATCTTCGCCGGGTCGATCACTTCCCTCAGACCGGGCACGACCTGCACGGTGAAGGGCAGGATCTGGCGCACGTAGGGGAAGCTCCGTTCAAACACCACCCGGGTGTCGATGTAGGCGAAGACCTCATTGGCGGAGCGATAGGCGTCCCTGGCGGGCACGAAGGCGGGGGCGTTTTCCAGGGTGTCCCCGGATCCCGCCGCCTGACGGATGCTTTCGATCTCCCCGGCATCGCGCCCGATCAGGAGGTATTTGTCGGTCAGGGTGACGGTCGGAGTGACCAGGGCCGTCTGCAGGGCGGGGAAGCTGTAGTATTTCTGGCCGGACAGCTCGGAAACGGAGGTTTCAGGGAACAGGCCGACCATTTCCTGCAGGGTTTCGGCGGCTTTGGCGGAGTCCTTCACGGTCAGCGCCAGAACCCCCTGGGGGATCAGGGCGTTTTCCGGGAGCGTCAAAGAAGCGGCGCAATCGGGTCCAAACGCCTGGGGCAGCAACTCGAGAATGCGGGAGTTTTGCAGGGCGGCGGGAAGCGGGGCCGCCTTGCCCGCCTGGGTGAGCTGGGCGAAATCCAGCACAAAGTCAAAGAAGGCGGTGGTGTTTTTGGTGGTCAGCTTGATCGCCTCGTGGGTGAGGCGGCCCGCCTCGGGGGGATTGGGGCGCAGGACAAAGATCGCATCGCGGATGTTGGCGCCTTCGAGTTTGGTGGCGAGGCCGACGGCTTCGACCTTGCGGACCTGGTCGACCTGTTCGGGGATCTGCTGGGCCCCCAGGGCCTGGCCGGCCGCCAGGAGCGCGTCAAAGACCGGCTGGGGCTGCAGGTAGATGAGGAAATCGGGCTCCTTGGGCAGACGGCCGAGCACCTGCTTGTAGCGGGAACTTTCCGCCAGGGAGCCTTCCTTCAGCCGCCCGGCGGCGCGATCGAGGACGCCCTTCAGGGCGGTGAGGTTGTTGGAAATGAAGCCCCACCGGCCGTGGCTGGCATTGTAGATGGTCAGCGATCCCTGGGTTGTCGAGGTGATGTCGATGCCCTCGTAGGTCTCATGCCGCTCTTCGGGGACGGTTCCACCGGTGTTGGCGGCGATTTCCTGGCGCAGGCGCGCCACGGCGGCATCATGGGCGGGTTTGCCCCCCCAGTATTGGAAGCCGATCACAGCGGCCGTTTCCTGATCGGCCGTCGGGACCGCCGCCGCAAAGATCCGGCCCGGTTTCAGTCCGAACAGGATCCCCGTCGCCTCGTCGCCCCCCTTTTGTTTGGTGAGAAACTGCAGCGGCTGCTCAAGAAAGGCCTTCATCTGCGGCTCCGCGCCGATTTTGGCCAGCGTGGTCTGCCGCCAGCGCAGGAAGGCGCGCGGCAGGTCGGGCAGGCTGGCCAGGGCCGTCGTCTCCGCCGGCAGCAGCAGGGCTGCATCCGACACTCCCATACTGCGCACGACCCAGAGGACCGAGCCCGCCAGCACGACCAGCACGACAAGAACGACGATCAGCAGTTTCTTCATGGCGCGCAGTCTCCGCAGGTCGGCGCCGCTCTGCAAGCGTCGTGTGCGGTCCGGGGCTATTGTTTTCCGCGCGCCAGCAGGCCGGTGAGGTAGGGAAGGAGCTGCTTTTTGCGCGAAACGACCCCGTTCAGCCGCCAGGCGTGGTCGCCGGCCTCGGGGTAGTCGATCAGCTTGGTGAACGACGGCGCCCCCTGCACCAGCAGGATGGAATCCTGGGTGTTGACGTCGGTGACGAGGAGGGCGCTGAAGAAATGGCGATTCGCCGCCCGGTGGGCCTCCAGCGCCTCGAGGAGCGCGGGCTTTTTCGCGTCGAAGGGCGCAAAGCTCAGTTCCTCGATCTGCGAGACGGAGAACCGCTCGCCGCGTTCCTCGTATTCCTTGCAGTCGGCGGTGACCGCCTGCTCGGCGGTCATGGTGAGGAGCGGGGATCCGACGGAGAAAATCTCCGCCGCCAGGGCGGACGGATCGATGCCGGAAATGCGGGAAAGCTCGCCCATGATCTGCCGGTCCACGGCCGTGGTGGTCGGCGAGGTGAGGTTCAGCGTGTCGGAAATCACGCCGCACATGAGCAGTCCGGCGAGATTTTTCGGGATGGGCACCCCGGCCTCAAGAAAGAGGGTGGTCACGATGGTGCAGGTGGACCCCAGCGGACGGTTCATGAAAAAGATGGGCGCCTCGGTCGGGGCGACCCCGATGCGGTGATGGTCGAGAATCTCCACCACCGGGATGTCCCCGGCGCCGTCGACCGCCTGGGTCAGTTCATTGTGGTCCACGAGGATGAGCTGGCGCGGAACCGGCTTCAGAAAGTCGCTCTTGGAAATGATGCCCACCAGCTGCCGGTTCCCGTCCAGGACCGGAAAGGCGAATTGTTCGGACATCGCGATCTCGCGCTGGGCCTCCGCCAGCGGTGTGTCCGGGGACAGCGACAGAAAATCCTCGTAAAGCATCTGTTCGGCGCGCACCGCGCTGCGGGCCAGCAACACCGTGGTGGCGGTGTCGTGCGGGGACGCGACGATGGAGGTGCCGCGTTCATTGGCCAGTTCGAGGATGGAGGGGTGTACGGGCTGGTCGCCCGTGACGATGAGGGCGGGGACGCCGGCCTCGATCGCCATGCGCTGGATGTTGCGGCGATCCCCCACGATGAGCACGGTCTTTCCGTGATCCAACTGGGCCAGGCGGCGTTCGAAGGTGTCGGTCTGCATGGCCGCGACGATCAGGACAAAATGCCGTGCGTCGGACTGTCCGGGACCGGCCAGCAGCCGTCCGTCGATGGTTTCGATGATGTTCTTCAGCGTGGCGTGCACCTCACGGGCCGAATCGACCTCATCCTTGGGGGGAAACAGATACCGGCTGATCTTGAAGCCCGAGATGAGCCCCAGACAGCGGCGGTTTCCGTCCACGACCGGCAGGCCCCGGAAGCGTTTTTCACCGATCCGCGTGAAGGCGTCGTAGACGGGTTCGTCCTTGGCGGCGGAAATGACCTCCCGTTCCATGACATCCTCAACCCGCGGCCGCACGCTGGTGACAAAGAGCGGGGCCTCGTAGCCGAATTTGTTCAGGGCGAAATCAATGCGCGCATTGGTGTTGCCGCAACGCGCGGCCCGGACGCCCTCCATGCCGGTGGCGGTTTTGAACTCCGCGTAGGCGATGGCGGAGCAGATGGCGTCCATGTCGGGATTTTTGTGGCCGATGACAAGAGTCTGCATGTGTGCTCGACAGATTGAACGAGATTTGAAGCATAGGGAAGGCCCATGAAAAACCGATTCCTCTCCTCCTTGTGCCTTGGCCTCTCGCTGGCCATCCTTCTCCCTCCGGCACAAGGCTCCGACTCGCCCTCCCACCCCCTGGATCCTCTGGTCCTCAACCCCGATCTCTGGACGCAGGGCGTCGAGGAGGTCGAAGCGGCGGGAAAATCCCTCGGCTTTCGCTGGACCTCCACGGCAAAGGACGTGGCCCGCTCGGTGCGTCCGGGACTGACCCTGGGCGGACACCCGCTCAATGAGGCGTTGGTCCGCCTGCGCGACGGCCGGGTCTCGGGGGTGACGGTCATTTATTTCAACCGCGGGGATTCCGGCGAATTGAGCGAGCGGGAATTCGACAAACTCCTGGAGACCCTGCGGGGGACGATATCGACCCTGGCCGGCAAGCCGCCCGTTGAGCGCGGCCGGGATGCCTCCAGCGCGGTGCGGGCGGAAGGGCTCGTCTGGGACACCCCTGCCGCCAAATATGTGCTCGAATGGAGCGTCACCAAGGGGTCGAAGACGAAGCAGATCCCCTTTCGCGCCGAATTCGTCCGCCTGAACATTCAGCCCCCCGGTTCGGAGGAACGCCCCATCGGCTTCGCCGGGGAACGGGGCGGGGCGCGCGAGGCGGTGAAAAAATTTGTCGGCCGGGACCACGTGGTCCGCGCCTCCGGGGATGTGAAACTGAAGGATCTCCCCATGGTGGACCAGGGCCAGAAGGGGTATTGCGTGGTCGCCTCCGTCGAACGTGTGATGCGGTATTACGGCGCGGAGGTCGATCAGCATGAACTCGCCCAGATTGCCAACAGCGACGCCTCCAAGGGCACCAGCGTTTCGGCCATGATCGAATCCCTCAAGCGGCTCACCGCCCGGCTCGGGGTGAAAACCCGGTCGCTTTACGACTGGGACATCGATGATTTTCTCAAGATGGTTGATGACTACAACCGGGCGGCCAAACGCAAGAAAGCCCGGGAAATCGTGCTGGGCGGCATGGTCATCGATGTCGACGAGGTGTTCAAAAAGATCGATCCGGAGATTTACAAGGAGATCCGGATGAAGAAGTCGGCGGACTTTTCGAAATTCCAGCGCGAGATCCAGCGCAGCATCGATGAAGGAATCCCGCTCCTCTGGTCGGTGCGGCTGGGCCTGGTGAAGGAGAGGGAAATCCCGCAGGCCTTCGGCGGTCACATGCGCCTCATCACGGGCTACAACACCACAACCGGAGAGATCCTCTACAGCGATTCATGGGGCATGGGACACGAAGAAAAACGCATGCCGGTCGCCGACGCCTGGACCATCACCATGGGGTTGAACAGCCTCCAGCCGCTGGGGAGTTAGTGAAATGAAGAATTGAGTTTTACGAATTGAGTTCCCAGCGCGGTGCCGCCGGGAGGGCTTTCGGCGGGACTCGGCGGAGAACTTGATTCCGGAAAAATCGGATTTCCCATGAAACGCATCCTCATTTTGTCCGCTTCCGTCGGTTCGGGTCACGTCAAGGCGGCGGACGCGCTGGCCAAGGCGTTTCGCGCCAGTCCGAACGTCGAGGAGGTGCTCTCCGACGATTCGCTGGATCACACCAATCTGCTGCACAAGCAGCTTTATTCGACGCTCTACCAAAAGCTCTCCGCGCTGCTGCCGGAGTTTCTGGGCTGGTGGTACGAGTCGAGCGACGACCCGTGGGTGTCCGACAAGGGACGGTTGGCGCTGGATCTTCCGCAGGCGCTGCCGCTCATCAATCTGGTGCGGGATTTCAAACCCGATGCCATCATCTGCACGCATTTCATGCCTGCGGGCGTGCTTTCCTATCTCATCGGCGCCGGCAAACTCGAGGCCGAACTGGGCATCGTGGTCACCGATTTCCATTTCCACGCCTTCTGGATCACCCGCGCGTTTCACTGGTATTTCGTGGCGCAGGAGGACGACAAAATCCACATGGAGGGACTGGGCCTGCCGGGGGACCGCATCGAGGTCACCGGCATCCCGCTGGAACCGGACTTTGCCCGGCCCGTGGACAAGGCGGCCGTGCTGCGGGAGATCGGACTCAATCCGGAAAGGCCCACGCTGCTTGTGGCCGGCGGTGCGCTCGGTCTCAGTCCGGCCCTCGCCGTCACCCGGCGTCTGCTGCAGCTGGACCGCGATTTTCAGGCCGTTCTCGTCTGCGGCAAAAACGAAGATCTGCGTCGCGACATCGGGGAATTGGTCGCGGGGCGCGAGGACCGTTTCCGGGTGATGGGGTACACCGACCGGATGCCGGACCTGATGGGTGCCGCCACGCTGTTGTTGAGCAAGCCGGGCGGGCTGACCACCGCCGAGGCCCTCGCGCGCGGGCTGCCCATGGTGATTCTCGATCCCATCGGGGGCCAGGAGGAACGCAATTCCGACGTCCTGCTCGAAGCCGGCGCGGCCGTCAAATGCACGGAGGTCACCGTACTCAACCACAAGCTGCAGCGCCTGCTCGACGACCCGGCCCGTATTGCGGCCATGAGCGAGAACGCCCGCCGGCTTGGCCGGCCCAATGCGGCCGCGGACATTGCCCGCATCGTATTGGAATCGCCTCCGCGCAAGCCGGTCATCATCACGCGCAAGCGGGAAAAGGCCCTTCGCAAGCGCATTGAAGAGCAGAAGGGATGAGGGGGCGGACGTCGGGGACGCGGGGCCGATGCGGGGCACGGGAGCGATGAGCGCGGATTTTCTCTGGGGCGTGGCCAGTTCCGGATACCAATGCGAGGGCGGATACAACGGCCCCGGCCAGCCGCAGAACAATTGGTCGGGTGCCGAAGCCGAGGGACGTGTCATGCGCACGGGCGCGGCCGCGGATTTCTGGAACCGCTACGAGGAGGATTTTGCCCGCTGCCGGGCGATGGGACTGAAGGCCTTCCGGCTCAGCATCGAATGGCCCCGCGTGCAGCCGTCGGTGTCCGCACACCCGTCCCCGCCGCCCCCGTTCGATTTGGCCGCCCTGGAGGCGTATGCCGACCGCATCGCGTCCTGCCGCCGCTTCGGACTCGAGCCGGTGGTCACCCTGCAGCATTTCACCCACCCCGCCTGGCTCGGGGTGGACGCCTGGCTCGATGACCGCACGCCGGAGCTTTTTGAGGAGTTCGTCGCGGTCACGGTCCGTCACGTCAACAGCCGTCTGATCGGGGCGCACGGCCAGCGGCCCCTGCGGTGGTTTGTCACCCTCAACGAGCCGAACATGCTCGTTTTGAACACCTACCTGAACCGCCATTTTCCCGGCGGCGGGCGGGGCGGTCTGGCCGTCGCGGTGGCCGCCTACAACCGCCTGCTGGCGGCCCATGTGCGTGCCTACAATGCCATTCACGACCTCTACGAAAGCGAAGGCTGGCGGTCGCCGCAGGTGACGATGAACACCTTTTGCAGCGATGTCTATTGGTCGGAAAAAATGCTGCTCGACCTGCTTTGCCTTCGGGAGCGCGGCATTCCGCGGGGTGCGCTGCGGGTCCACTTTCGGGAAAAGGCGCGCCAGTTGAACCGGGAGCTTGCGGCCGCCCGTCTGCCCTTTCGCAGCGACCCTTATGTGTGGATCGGACGGTTGGTGCACTGGCTCGCAGACCGGGCCGCGCCCCGGTATGCCACGGCGGAGGCGTTCCGGTTTTTCCTCGACACGCTGGACCGCTCGAAACGCGCCCGCGTGCTCGACTACCTGGGTCTGGATTATTACGACCCGTTCACCGCCCACCTCTTTCGGCCGCCGTCCTTTGCCGATCTGGAATTCAAGAGCAAGGGCCTGCACGGGCATCTCATGAACGGATTGTCCCGCAAATGGTGGGACTGGCACATGCTGCCCGAGGGGATGCATTTTTTCTGCAAATATTACGCCGGGGAATACGGCCGGGGCATCCTGATCGCCGAAAACGGCATGGCCCTGCGGCGGAAGTTCGACAACAGTCATGCCGGTCCCCGGCGGGACAATCTCACCCGCAGCGAGTTTCTCAGGGCGCATGTCGCCCAAGTGCGCCGGCTTCGCGCCGAGGGCGTGCCCCTGCTCGGATACCTGCACTGGTCCATCACCGACAATTACGAATGGGGGTCCTACACGCCGCGTTTCGGATTGTTCACCATCGACTACGCCGCCTCCGCCGCCCGGCTGGTGGAGGACCATCTCGGCGACCGGCCCTCCGAAACCTACGCCCGCCTCATTGCGGAGGAACCCTTGCAGGCTCCGGGGTGAGGAGGCGGGGAGGAAAAGCGGAAACGGAGGGCGGGCGCTCCTTCGGGATTCGGGGATTTGAATTCCCCGGCAAAAGCTGCTTGGATTTTTCCCCCGTCCCTTGCCGCCAATGAAAACCTTCATCACCGACGACTTTCTTCTCCATTCCTCCGCCGCCCGCGAACTCTATCACGGCCACGCCTGGAACCAGCCGATCTTCGATTATCACTGCCACCTGCCGCCCGATCAGATCGCCTCGAACTACCGGTTCCGGAACCTGTTCGACATCTGGCTTGCGGGCGACCACTACAAATGGCGCGCCATGCGCTCCAACGGGGTGAACGAGCGTTATTGCACCGGCGACGCGGACGAATACGAAAAATTCCTCGCCTACGCGCGCACCGTGCCGCACACGCTGCGCAATCCGCTTTACCATTGGACCCACCTCGAGTTGCTGCGTTATTTCGGCATCGACGATCTGCTCGATGAATCGACGGCGCCCTCCATCTGGGAACGGGCCAACGCCCTCCTGGCCACGCCGGAATTCACCACGCAGGGTCTAATCGACCGCAGCGGGGTGAAGGTGATCTGCACGACGGACGACCCCACCGACACCCTGGCGGCCCATCGGAAGATCCGGGAAGACGGCACGCTGCGGGCGCGGGTTTATCCGACCTTCCGTCCGGACAAGGCGCTCGCCGTCGATCAGCCTGAGGCGTTCAATTCCTGGGTGACCCGGCTCGAGGCGGCCAGCGGACAGGATTGCTCGAAATTCTCCGACTTCCTCACCGCGCTCGACAAGCGCCACGAAGCCTTTCACGAACTGGGCGGACGGCTGTCCGATCATGGACTGACCTGCTGCCCCGGACGCTATGCCACGGAGAAGAAGGCCCGCAAGATTTTCGAGGCGGTGCGGGCGGGCAAGGCCGCCTCGCCGCGGGAGGCCGAGGCGTTTGCCGGGTTCATGATGGTGTATTTCGGCCGGCTCGACGCCAAGCGCGGCTGGGTCAAACAGCTTCACCTCGGAGCGCAGCGCAACAACAACACCCGGCTCCTGCGTACGCTCGGACCCGACACCGGCTTCGATTCCATCGGAGACTGGCCCCAGGCCGCCGCGCTGGCCCGTTACCTTGATACGCTGGATTCCGAAGACACCCTGCCGAAAACCATCATCTACAACCTCAATCCGGCGGACAATTATCTGATGGCGACCATGATCGGAAACTTCCAGGACGGCTCCGTGGCGGGCAAGATCCAGTTCGGCAGCGGCTGGTGGTTTCTCGATCAGAAGGAGGGCATGGAATGGCAGATGAACGCCCTTTCGAACCTCGGACTGCTCTCCCGCTTTGTCGGCATGCTGACCGATTCGCGGAGTTTTCTGTCCTACCCGCGCCATGAATATTTCCGGCGCATCCTGTGCAATCTGATCGGCCGGGACGTGGAACGCGGCGAATTGCCGCGCGACATGGACTTGCTGGGCCGGATGGTGCGCGACATCTGCTACGGAAACGCCGTGAATTATTTCGGCCTGGAAGTACCATGAAATCCGGAGTCTCCGCGGACCCCGCAGGGGGGCGGACACCCGGACGCCCGCGCCCGGAGGGAGAAAAAATCGCAGTTTGGGGTTGTCGCGGAGGTTCGGAGTTGGCAAGTCGTTGGCACATAAACCCATGAGCCTGAAAGCCGTATTCTTTGACCTGGACGACACCCTGGTGGTGGATGAAGCCGTTTCCCGCGAAGCGCTGAAAGCCACCGCCGAGCGGGCCCGGGCAAGTCATGGCGCCGAAGTGGAGCGTTTTGTGCGTGACGCCGAGCGCCATGCCAAGGCATTGCATCAGGCGGGTCCCTGTCATCCGTTTTGCAAGGCGATTGGGATCAGCGCATTTGAATGCCTCTGGGGCCGCTTTGAAGGGGATTCCCCGGAGCTCACACAGCTCCGCGAGTGGTCCCATGCCTACCGTGAGCAGGTGTTCGACGCCGCGCTGCGGGAGCAGATGATCGAAAGCACCGAGGGCGCGCAGGATCTGGCCGAAACCTTTGCGCATTCCCGCCGCCGTTTGCAGCGGCTCATGCCGGATGCCCGCGAGACGCTGGCCCGCCTCTCGCCGAAATACACGATTGCCCTGCTCACCAACGGGGCGCCGGACCTTCAGCGGGAAAAAATCGCCGCCAGCGGACTCGAACCCTTCTTCAAGGCCATTGCCGTTTCGGGCGAACACGGCATCGGCAAGCCCCGGCCGGAAATCTTCCACCGGCTCGCGGCGGAGGTTGGCGTGCAACCGTCCGAGGTCGCGATGGTGGGCAACAGCCTGGAACGCGACATTGCCGGCGCCCACAACGCCGGAATCCTTTCGATCTGGCTCAAGGTGGCCGGTTCGGAGGAACACCATCCCGTCGAGCCGCACTACACCATCGCCGGCCTGATTGAGCTGCCGGCCGTGCTGGAAAAACTGGGCGCCTGAGGTTCCCGGGAAACCGGCGTCCGCCTCCGCATCAGGGTGGCGCGGGAGCGCGGCGGTTGCGGGGGCCCGCTGGCGTCACGACGGATTTCCGCCGCCGATGCCGGAAAACCACCCCAGCCGTTCGGGGGAGAGGTTGGTGTTGATCTGTTTGAGTTCGGTGTAGGCCTCGTATCCCGCGGTGCCCAGTTCGCGTCCGAAGCCGCTTTGTTTGTAGCCGCCCCACGGCGCTTCGTTGAAGGTGAGGTGGAAGGTGTTGATCCACGTCACTCCGGCGCGCAGCCTGCGGATGAACCGCTGGGCCCGGGCGCCATCCTTGGTGAAAACCGCGCCCGCCAGCCCGTAAGATGTGTCGTTGGCCTTGCGCAGCGCCTCCTCCTCCGTGCGGAAGGTGTCCACGGCGAGGACCGGTCCGAAAATTTCCTCGCGGACAATGCGCGCTTGGGACGGCGCGTTGCGGAAGACGGTCGGCGGGACGAAATTTCCCCTTGCGCGTTCGTCGTCATAGGGCTGGCCGCCGCAGAGCAGCTCGGCGCCTTCCTCCAGTCCGCTCCGGATGTAGCCGAACACCTTTTCCTGATGGGCGCGCGTGATGAGCGGCCCCATCTCGGTGCCCTCGTCCATGCCGTTGCCGACGACGATCCGTCCGCAGGCGGGAATGAGGCGGGCCAGAAATTCTTCGGCGATCGGTTCCTCAAGATACAGCCGGGAGCCGGCGTTGCAGACCTCGCCCTGACCCGCGAAGATGCCGAACATGGCGTATTCGACCGCGACGTCGAGGTCCACGTCGGCGAACATCACGATCGGACTCTTGCCGCCGAGTTCAAGCGAGACGCGTTTCAGATTTCCGGCGGCGGCCTGCATGATTTTGCGGCCCGTGGCGGCACCTCCGGTGAAGGCGATCTTGTCCACCAGGTCGCTGGCGGCCAGCGCGGCGCCGCAGGGGTCGCCCGCCCCATAGACCATCTGGACGCTGCCGGGTGGGAAACCCACTTCATCGATCAGCTCAAAAAGCAATTGCGCGCTCCATGGGGTGACCTCGGCGGGTTTCAGGATGCAGCAGTTGCCGGCCGCCAGTCCCGGAGCCAGCTTCCAGGCGGCCATGAGCACGGGGTAATTCCAGGGAATGATCTGGCCGCAAACCCCGACGGGTTCGCGGACGGATTGGGACACGATGTTCGGGTCGCCGACTTCGTAGGTCTCCCCGTGCGGCTTCGTGGCCAGTCCGGCGTAATAACGAAAACACGCCGCGGTGTCCGCCGCGTCGAAGCGCGCTTCCCGCAGCGGCTTGCCGTTGTTGAGGGTGTCACGCCGCGCAAATTCCTCGGCGTTTTTCTCGATGAGGTCGGCGAGCCGGAAAAGTTTCGCGGCGCGCTCGACCGCCGGCGTCTGGGGCCACGGACCTTCGTCAAAGGCGGTCCGGGCGGCGGAAATGGCCTCGGCGACATCGTCGGCTTCGGACTCCGTGGCCTCGCCCAGAACGGAATTGTCGGCGGGGTTGAGAAACGGACGCGTCCGCCCGGCGCGGGCGGCGGTGAAACGCCCGTTGATGTAGTTCAGGAGGGGCTTCATGCCCCAATCTACGTCAGTTTTTCCGCTTCCACAACGCCGCGTCGACCACTGACCAGAGGTGGATGATCCAGCCGAGGTAGAAGATCCAGAGGATGCTGGCGAAGAGGAAAAACAGAGCGGCTGCAAGCACGCGTCCCTGAATCAGTTGCCCAAGCCCCGCGATGAAAAAGCTCGCCAGGGCGGCGATGACGTTGGCGGTGGAACCTTGTCCGGTGCTCATGGAGGCAACATTTGTCCATCGGACATGCCCCTGTCCAGCATCCAGGGCAGCTGCAAAAGGTCTGACGCGCAGGGAAGGGGCGCCGCCGGCGATTCCATGAGCGTTGGTGATGAGCAGCGGGGTGCCTTCCATTTCGGCATCGGCCTGCCGGGCCGGTGCCTGACCAGCCAAGAGAAAACACAATAGCAGGCGTCCCGGTGTGACCTTGGAGGAAGCGCGGATTTCGTGGCGGCTGACGCCGGTGCGGGCAAACGGAAAATCGGTTCGGAAGGCGCTCGCCAGGGCGTGTTCTTTCGCGGGGTTGTCCGTGTCTTCAGGAGGAGGATCGGCCGGCGGTACGGTGGGACAGCAACCGGTGCACGATTCCGCCGGTCACATGCTCGGCCACCTCATCGATGAAGCGCTGGAAATCCAAGGCGGCGGAATGGTCGGCCTGGTCGGAAATGACCCGGATCACCGCGAAGGGCACGTTGCCCATTTCGTGGCAGATCTGCGCCACGGCCGCGCCTTCCATTTCGGTGCAGAGCGCGTCGGGCAGCGCCTCGCGCAGCGCGGCGGTGCGGGCGGGATCGGCGAGGAATTGGTCCCCGCTCACGACAAGTCCCTGATGGACACGCGGTTCGGTCAGGCCGAACCGGGACCGCCGTTCGTCGGTCACATCGATGCGGAATTGATGGGCCAGGTATTCGCGGGCGGCGCGGACCGCGGCATCGTGCAGTGGGGCGGCAAATTCCCGCTTGCCCAGCAGGGGGATTTCAAACCGCGGAAAAAGCGGGCGGGCGTCCATGTCGTGCTGAATCAACCGGTCGGCCACCACGATGTCGCCCACACGCAGCCCGGGGTGCACCGCGCCGGCCACTCCGGTGAAAACGATGGCCGAACAGCCGAAGCGTTCCAGCAGGAGCAGGGTGGTGGCTGCGGCGGACACCTTGCCGACGCGCGAGAGCACGAGGACGATTTCCTGTCCGGCCCAGGTTCCTTCGTAAAAGGTGCGCAGTCCGGCCTCGACCGTGCGTCGCACGGTCATCGAACGCTGCATCCAGGCCACCTCCTGCGGCATTGCGCCGAGAATTCCGAATTTCATGTCGGCGCCATCACAGCACAAACGGCGCGACATCAAAAGACCGTGGGGAGACGACTTTCGGGGAGACGTCCGTTTGAGCGTTTTTGCCCGGCATTTTCCTTGGCTTTTTTCCCTCAATTGCATGTGCTCTGGGCGGGTTCATGAAAATGCATTTCCAATTTCCGAAAAATTTTGTTTGGGGCGTCGCCACCGCCGCGCCGCAGATCGAGGGAGCGGCCTTTGAGGACGGCAAGGGGGAATCCATCTGGGACCGCTACGCACGTCAGCCCGGCAGGGTGATGAACGGTGACACTCTGGACGTGGCCTGCGATCACTACCACCGCTACAAGCAGGACTTCCGCCTCATGCGCCAACTCGGCGTGAAGCACTACCGGCTCTCCCTGGCGTGGCCGCGGATCTTCCCCAACGGAGACGGGGCGCTGAACCAAAAGGGTATCGATTTTTACAACCGCCTCATCGACGCCATGCTCAAGGAGGGCATCACCCCCTGGGTGACGCTCTTCCATTGGGACCTGCCCCAGGCCCTCGAGGACCGCGGGGGGTGGCGCAAACGCGTCGTGCCGGACGCCTTCCCGGCCTATGCCGCCGCCGCCGTGAAAGCCCTCGGCGACCGGGTGAAAAACTGGATCACCCTCAACGAAATCCGCTGCTTCACGACGCTCGCACACGGAGACGGCGACAAGGCGCCGGGAACCGTGGAAGCCCGGCAGGTCATCAATCAGACCGTTCACCATGCGCTGCTCTGCCACGGTCACGCCGTCACCGCCGTGCGGGAATACGGCGGCCGCGGAGCGCGCGTCGGCCTCACCGACAACCCCGAGATTCCGATACCCGTCACCGAAACACCCGCCGACATCGCCGCGGCAAAAAAATGGTTCATCGAGCGCAATGCGCACATTCTCGAGCCGATCTACACCGGAAAATACTCCGCAGCGTATCTGAAGCGCTGCGGGGCCGATCGTCCGATCGTGGAGAAGGGTGACATGGAGCTGATTTCCCAGCCGACGGATTTCCTCGGCCTCAACATCTACATGGGAACCTTTGTCCGCGCCGGCCGGGGCGGAAAACCCGACGAGCTGGCCTTCCCTCCCGACTACCCGCGCGCGAGTTCCCCGTGGCTCCACATCACACCGCAGGTCATTTACTGGGGCCCGCGGCTGGCGCAGGAAGTCTACGGGGTGAAGGCGATGTACATCACCGAAAACGGCTGCGGCTACGACAACGAACCCGTGATCAACGGAGAGGTCCTGGACCTCCACCGCCGCGACCTCGTCCGCAACTACCTCAAGGAACTACATCGCGCCATCTCCGACGGTGTGCCCGTGAAGGGTTATTTCCTGTGGTCGTTCATGGACAACTTCGAGTGGCAGGACGGCTACACGCGGCGCTTCGGCATCGTCCACACCGACTACCAAACCCAGAAGCGCACCCCGAAACTGAGCGCGCATTGGTACAGCCAGGTCATGCGCGAAAACCGCGTGCTGTAGAGCGGCGGATTTTCGCGGGACGTTTGGCAGCCGGTGTCCGGTGTGTGTGGGACCGTTGTGCCCGGATTGTCCCGGGAGAAAAACGGTGCACGCCGAGACGCGAACTCCCGGCGAGGGTGCCGCAGGGCGGCCGGTTTCCCGCCGGCCGCGGGGGCAAAAAAACGGGCGGGTTCGAAAAACCCGCCCGGTTGGGGATAACGGAGAAGTCTGCCGCAGAGGAATCCGCCTAGTGGCCGGAGTCCTTGGCCTGACCGGATTCCTTCTGACGCTCGACGGTTTGTTCGAGCGGATGTTTTTCACACCCGACGCTGCCGAGGACAAAACAGGCGGACACGACGCAGAAAAGAAGAACGAGGGGGTATTTCATTCCAGAATTTCCAATCCCGCCTTGAGGCCCCGCTTGCCGGCGGAGGCGTTCAGGAGGGTGCGCAGAGCCTGAATGGTGTGGCCGCTTTTGCCAATCACTTTCGGCACGTCGGATTTGCGCAACGCCAGATGAAAGACCACGCGGTCGGGTGTTTCCGTTTTGGTGAGGACCACGTCGTCCGGAAACTCGACAAGCTGGCCGATGACGAAGCGCAGGAATTGCTCCATGCGGCCCGACGCCGCCTCAGGCGGCGACCTTCTTCTTGGCTTTGTTGATGATGCTGCCGACGGTCTGCGAGGGCTGCGCACCGACGCTCAGCCAGTACTCGGCCCGATCCAGCTGGAGCGTGTAGTTTTCGTCCTTCTGCTTCGGATCGTAGGTGCCGATGATCTCAATGAAACGACCGTCCCGCGGGCTGCGCTTATCAGCCACGACGATCTTGTAGTACGGATGGTTCCGCGCGCCCTCGCGGCGGAGTCGAATTGCCACTGCCATGTTTAGTTCGTGTTGATTGTGTTTTTTGCGGCCGGGTCGGCCAGTTTTTTCTATTTCAGTCCAGGGAGGCCGATTCCAGCCCGGCTCGCCTGGGCAAGCATCTTCTTCAGCTTGCCCGTATTTTTCATCATCTTGCGCATCTGGGAGAAGCGCAGGATGAGGTTGTTCACCTCGGTGACGGTGGTGCCGCTCCCCCGGGCGACCCGTTGGCGGCGGCGCGCGTTCAGGATGTCCGGACGCGCCCGCTCCTGCGGGGTCATGGAGAGAATGATCGCCTCCACCCGTTTGAGCTGCCCCTCGTCTATCGAGGAACCTTTTAGCTTATCCATCCCCGGCAACATGCCAAGGATATTTTCAAGAGGGCCCATCCGCCGGAGCATTTTGAACTGCTGGAGGAAGTCGTTCAGGTCGAAGGAGGCCGTGCGCAGTTTTTCCTCCATGCGGCGGGCGTCCTCCTCGGTGATGGCCTCGGCGGCCTTCTCCACCAGGCTGACCACGTCGCCCATGCCGAGGATGCGTCCGGCGAGGCGGTCGGGGTAAAAGGGTTCGAACTGGTCGATTTTTTCCCCGACGCCGGCGAATTTGATGGGTTGTTTGGTGACCTCGCGCAGGGAAAGGGCCGCGCCGCCCCGGGCGTCGCCGTCCAGTTTGGTCAGGATGATGCCGGTGAGGCCGAGGGCGTTGTGGAAATGTTCGGCCACGCTGACCGCCTGCTGGCCGGTGGCCGCGTCGCAGACGAGCAGGACTTCCTGGGGATTGAGGAGTTCCTTCAGGCGCTTGAGTTCCTGGACAAGGGGTTCGTCGATTTCCTGGCGTCCGGCGGTGTCAAAAATCTGCACATTGCCGCCCTGCTGGTCGCACCAGGCGACGGCCTCCCGGCCGACCTTGAGCACGTCGGTTTCGCCGGCCCGGGGTTGGAAAACGGGCACGCCGATCTGGTCGCCCAGGGTGGCGAGTTGGGCGATGGCCGCCGGGCGATGGAGGTCGCAGGCGATCAGGAGGGGGTTGCGGCCTTGGGATTTCAGCCAGCGGGCGAGCTTGGCCGAGGAGGTGGTTTTTCCCGCACCGTTGAGACCGACAACCAGAATGCGGGCCGGCTTGGAAAGATCGAGGGGGGCGGCGTCTCCCCCGAGGAGGGTGGTCAGTTCGTCGTGGAAAATTTTGACGATCTGCTGTCCGGGCGTGACGCTGCGGAGCACCTCCTCGCCGAGGGCCTTGGCCTTGACCCGGGCAATGAAGTCACGGGCGACCTGGAAATGGACATCCGCCTCGAGCAGGGCCATGCGCACCTCGCGCAGGGCATCGGAGATGTTCTGCTCGCTGATGCGGCCGTGTCCGCGGAGGTCCTTGAAGACGTCCTGAAGTTTGTCGGAAAGTCGGGAAAACATGATGAAATGGCGGGTGCCGGTAAAAAATCCCCTTTGCTGCCGCCGGGGACGCTCGCCGGACCACCCGTAGCTATACGTGCCGGACGTGGAAAATCAATGAGTCATCCGTCCGGCCGGTTTCCCGTCCCGGCCCGCCCATCAATTTTCGGGGGCGGTTCCCTTTTCCCCCAGCGGTCCCGCTTCTCAGTGTGCGGCGGCCTTTTCCGCCCCGAGGCCGGTCTGCGATCGCACGCTGAGCTCCGCGAATTTTTCCTCCGCGCCCGGTTCGGGGGCGGAGAGGACGGTCCCCAGCCAGGAGGCGAGAAAACCGAGCGGGATGCTGACGAGGCCGGGGTTGGTGAGCGGAAAAACGGGGTCCTTCGGGAAAAGGCCGTTTTTGCTCAGCAGGATGAGAATGATGGACGAGGCCAGGCCGACGGCCAGGCCGGAGCAGGCGCCCACGGTGTTGAAGCGTTTCCAGAAGACCGAAAACAGAATGACCGGCAGGTTGGCCGAGGCGGCGACCGAGAAGGCCAGCCCCACGAGCATGGCGGCGTTCACGCTGGATCCGAGGAGGATGGCGAGGGCGATGCTGATGGCGCCGACAAAAAACGCGGTGATGCGGGCCACCTTGACCTCCTCGCCGGGCCGGGTTTCGCGTCCGTGATGCAGCACGTTCGAGTAGAAATCATGGGCGAACGACGTGCTCGCGCTCATGGTCAGGCCGGCGACCACGGCCAGGATGGTGGCGAAGGCGACCGCGCTGATGAAGGCGAAGAAAAGCTCCCCGCCAAGCACCTTGGCCAGAATGGGGGCCACCATGTTGCCGTTGGGCACGCCCTTGGAGTCGACCGGGATGTCCGACATGCTCAGGATGGTGGCGGCGCCGAATCCGAAAAAGGTCGTCAGGATGTAAAAGACGCCGATGATTCCCGTGGCCCAGACCACGCTGGAGCGCGCGGTCTGCGCGTCGGGCACGGTGTAGAAGCGCACGAGAATGTGCGGCAGGCCCGCCGTGCCGAGGACCAGTCCAAAGGCCAGCGAGGTGAAATCCCAGGCGCCCCACGGGTTTTTCGCGGAGGCCCCGTAGGCGAGTCCGGGATCGAGCAGGTTGACCGGCGGCTTGCTGCCGGCGTAGGTGGCCGCGGAAACCGAATCGAAAAACTGGCCGATGTTGAACCCATGCTTGCCGAGCACCATCACGCTCAGGGCAAAGGCGCCGGCGATCAGCAGGACCGCCTTGATGATCTGCACCCAGGTCGTGGCCAGCATGCCGCCAAACACCACATAAACCAGCATGAGCGCGCCGACGCCGATCACCGCGGGGGCGAAGGGAATGCCGATGAGTTGTTCGATGATGCCCCCGGCGCCCACCATCTGGGCGATCATGTAAAACGTGGACACCGTCAGCGTGCTGAGCGCCGCCAGGGCCCGCACGGGACGGGCCTTCAGCCGGTAGGCCAGCAGGTCGGCCATGGTGTACTTGCCGGCATTGCGCAGCGGCTCGGCCACCAGGAAGAGCACCGTCAGATAGGCCACCAGAAAGCCCACCGAATACATGAAACCGTCGTAGCCCTTCAGGCAGATGATCCCCGAAATGCCGAGGAAGCTGGCGGCGCTCATGTAGTCGCCGGCCACGGCCAGGCCGTTCTGCCAGCCCTTGATCGAGCGGCCGGCGGCGAAGTAGGCCGAGGACCCCGTGGCCTTGCGCGCGCTGTAGTAGGTGATGACCAGGGTGACGGCCACAAAAGCGAGGAACATCCCCAGGGCCGGGGTGATTTGCAGGGCGAAAAGCATGGGCTCAGCGGTGTTTGAATTTGGCGAGCAGGGCGGCGTTCATGGCGTCCCACCGGCGTGAGGCCCGGACGTAAAGAACACAGAGCACACCGGTCATGACAAATTGGGATAGGGCAAACAGATAGGCCCAGTTCACCGCACCCCAGACCGGACGCTTCATGACGTCGGGGAAAAATCCGACCAGCACCGGCAGGGTCATGTAATAGACCAGAAAGAAGATCGTTCCCGGGATGATGAAGCGTTTTTTGGCCCGGAGCAGGGCGTGAAAATCGGGATCGCGGGCGATGGCGCCCCAGTCGACCGGATCGGGATCTTCGCTCGCCGTCAATTCATGGGCGGGTTTGGGACCCGTGCGTCCAAGCGGAGTGATGTCCGTGGGAGCGCCAATTTCCGGCGTGAAGTCGGGATTGTTGGGGTCATCGGGGGACATGGGGCGACTGAAATAGAGAAAAGCCCCCCGCGCTGTCGAGCCTATTGCCGGATGGGCGCAGGGAAGGCGGCGCTTTTCTTCCGGGGATGGCCGGGCGATCCGCAGGCGCCCGCGGGCGCGGCGGCCTATTCGACTTCGCGCTTCGAGAAGAGGCGGACGAACCGCTCGCGGAGGGTTTGTCCGAGCGTTTCGGGAACCGTCAGCCGCCGCGTCCATTCGAGGAACGGCCGTTCGATGGCGATCCAGGAAAGCCAGGCCACGCCCACGCAGGCGAAGGTCAGCAGCGCACAGCGCAGGATGTCGTGGGCTTCGACGGTGATCCCGATCCGGTCGAGCAGCGGACCGAAGGCGTAGGAGACCAGCAGATGCCAGACATAGACGCCGTAGCTGACCCGGCCGATGTTGACGAGGGGACGGAAACAAAAGATGCGCACCACCGGGGCGCTCAGGTTTTGCAGGAGAATGATGAGCAGAAAGGCCAGGGTGATCGTTTCGAGCGAATCGATGAAGGCGAGTCCGAGGTGACCGGTTCCCTCCAGGTAGCGCAGCTTGCGCGCCACCAGCCAGCAGCCCACCGCGGTGACCGTGGCGAGCGCCATCCAGCGGGGCGAAACCAGTACGCGATCCTGGTGACGGACCATCAGCCAGGCCACCAGGGCGCCGGCGGCAAAGGCGTCCAGGGAAGCCGGCAGCATGAACCAGCGGAAGAAATCCGACGAATTCGCCTCCAGACAGCTCGCCCGAAAAACGGCGGCTCCCGCAAAAAGGATGAGGAAGGCCGTGGGCAGCAGCCGGCTGGGCAGGAACAGGATCAGCGGCCAGAGAAAATAAAATTGTTCCTGCACCGAAAGCGACCAAAGGTGGGAAAGGGATCCGGACCAGTCGCCGTTGGCCACCATCTGGAAATTTGTGGCGAAGGCGGCATGCCATCCGAGCCCGGTCCGGAATTCCTCCAGCCCCGCCACCCAGCCGACCAGCAACATCAGATACAGCGCGGGCAGCAGCCGGGCCAGACGCCGGGCATGGTAACTCACCATCTGCACCGGCCCCATCGTCCGTTTCATCAACGAACGGGTAATCAGATAACCGCTGAGCAGAAAAAAAATGCTGGGGGCGATCGGTCCGATGTCCAGCCAGCCCGGCAGATGCAGGCCGTAATGATGCCAGATCACGAACAAAATGGCTGCGCCACGCAGGCCGTCGAGTTGGGGCAGGCGGTCGGAGGCGCTCATCTTGCGAAAGGTAGACGTGGCATCAACGTGGAATATTCAGAAATAGAGCAGGAAAAATGCCCGACGGGAGAAAAATCGCATGGCCCGTGCGCCGGACGGGTGGCGGAAAGGGGCTTTCGGGAAAGGAGGGGATAATTACTGTTAAGCAGCTGTTTGTAAGGAACTTGTGATGGATTATCGGCTTTCCCGGCCTCCCCGCCGCCCCTCAAAGATACACCCTTTTCACCCGGGGGCCGAGTCCGGTGAAGATGTGCCAGGCGATGGTTTCCGCCTGGTCGGCGAGGTCGCGGGCGAGAATTTCCTCCAGTCCCTGACGTCCGATGAGCACGGCTTCCGAGCCCGGATGGACGTTTTCCATCCCGGTCACATCGACGAGGATCTGGTCCATCGTGACCCGCCCCACGACCGGACAGCGCCGGCCGTTGATCAAAACCTGCGCGCCCCGGTTGGAAGCCTGGCGCGGATAGCCGTCCGCATACCCCACGCCCAGCGCGGCGATCCGGCTGGGGCGATTGGTGAAATATGTTCGCCCATAACTCACGCTGCGCCCCGGTCCGACGTCCCGCACCAGGAGGACGCGGGTTTTCCAGGTGAGGGCGGGGCGCAGGAGCGCCTGGTGCTGCGCCGGATAGGCGCTGCCGTAGAGCATCAGTCCCGGCCGGACGAGATCGTGGGCATGAGTCGGAAATTCCAGGATGCCGCCGCTGGCCAGGGCATGAATCCGGGCGCCCGGAGCGAGCCGGCGAAATTCGGCCGACAGCGCGGCAAAAGTTTCCAGCTGTTCCCGGGTGAAGGCGGCGTCTTCGTCGGCGGACGGCAGGTGGGTCGAGATGCTGTGCAGCACCACCTCGGGCATCTGGGCCAGGATGGCGACGGTTTTCAGGGCCTCCTCCTGCCAGCACCCGATGCGTCCCATGCCGGTGTCGATTTTCAGATTCACCCGACCGCCGCGGAATTCCGCCGCCTCCGCCACGCTGGAGACGGTGGCGATGAACCCGCACGCCACCACCTCGCGTCGTTCCGCGGGCAGCGCCGGACTGAGCAGCAGGATGTCGCGGCCGAGGTCGGCGATTTCCCGGGCCTCCCCGAGGTTGGCCACGCCGAAAAAATCCACGTCGCCGGCGAGGGCTTCCACGACCGGCCTTGCGCCATGCCCGTAGGCATTGGCCTTGACCACGGCGACGATGCCGGCGGCCGGACCGATCCGCTGCCGGACGACGTCCACATTGTGACGGATGGCGGTCAGGTCGATTTCCGCCCAGGTGTGAACTTCGGGCGGGACGGTCATGCGGACAGGGCCGGCTCCGGCGTGGTGGCGGCGAGGAGGGCCTCGCAAAGTTCCTGGAGACGCCGCCGCAACGGTGCGGCACGGCGGGCAAAGATGCGCTGGGCGGTTTCGTATTCGGCGCGTCCCTCCGGGGTTTCGATGCGGACGGGGCGGAGACCGAGCGCCGACAGGTCATACGGACTCGCCTGCATGTCGAGGAGGCGGATTTCGCGGGCCAGTTCAAAGCAGTCGGCCACGAGTTCAGAGGACGAAAACGGCGCGAGTTTGAAGGCCCATTTGTACAGATCCATGTTGGCGTGCAGGCAGCCGGGTTGCTCGAACCAGGCGGTCGTTTCCCGCGTCGGCTGGAATTTGTTCAATGGGCGCGCGGCCGGCGTGAAAAAGCGGAAGGCATCATAATGGGTGCAGCGCGGTCCCATTTCCTCCACCACCCGGGCAATGCCGTCCGGTGTCAGCCGCAGCGGCCATTTTTCGTGGCGAATCTGGTCGGTGCGATAAACCATGGCCCACTCGTGCAGTCCGAAACATCCCATCGACGGCGTCCGCGCCGCCGTGCGGACCAGCATGTCCCGGAGCCAGGCGATGCTTGCGAGGCGGTTCGGGGACAGGGTGTGCGGATCGGCGGTGACTCCGCCGTCGGTTTTCACGTATCCCTTGTGGGTCAGATACTCCTCCCCGTTTTTCAGCGCAAAACCCAGTCCGGGATGCCAGCGGAGAAGCTGTCCGGGGCGATACGGGTAGTATTCAAAAAGAAAATCCTCCACCGGATGCCTCTCGCCCACCGACATACGCCGCAACCGCGGTTCGACCCACGGGCGCACCCGCGCCTCATGGGCGGCGCGGCGGGCATGCCAGTCGGTTTCGGAAAGGACGATCATCGGAAGACAGGAGGATATAGGGTGCCGGCACCCGCGTGCAATACATGCGGTGGCGCTGTCCGGGAACGCAGGACGGAGCTTGCGGGATGTCCGGCGAATGCGAAGGTGATGGCGCATGGTTTTCCGATTCCTTCCGGTCCTCTTTCTGTTTTGTGCGGCGGGCCCCGTTCGCGCCGCCGATTCCGCCGACCAGCAGTTCACCCGGCTCCTCGACCGCATCTGGGCCTGGAACATGGAGAACTATCCCGAGTGGGCGACATACCTGGGCAAGCGCACCGGCCTCGACCGCTGGACCGATCTGTCCGAGGACGCCATCCGCGCGCGCGAGGCGCAGACGGCGAAGTTTCTGGCCGAATTGAAGGCCATTGATGCGGCGGCGCTGAGTCCCTCCCTCCGTCTCGATCATCGGCTGCTCGTCCGCGACTTCGAGCGGGATGTCGAAGGTCAGCGGTTCCCCGGGGAGTATCTGGTTCTGAGTCAACTTGGCGGCGCCCACGAGGGCATCACCCAGCTCCTGGAAATCGTGCCGGCGGAGCGTCCCGAGGATTTTGAAGCCATTCTCAAGCGCCTCGATGCCGTTCCGGTGGTGATCGATCAGAACATCGCGCTGCTTCAAAAGGGTCTGGAAAAGGGGATCACCCCGCCCCGGGCCACGCTGGGCGGCGTGGCGGATCAGATTGCCGCGCTGACGGACGACTCGCTGGAAAATCCCATCATGGCCCCCTTCCGCAAGGAGACGCCGTTGTTGGGCGGGGACGAAAAAAAGGCCTTGCAGGAACGCGGACTCAAGACGCTGCGCGAACGGGTGCTTCCGGCGCTGCGCAAGTTTCACGCATTTGTGAAGGACACCTATGTGCCCGGTGCGCGCCGGACCCTCGGCATGTCGGAGCTGCCCGATGGCGAAGCTTGGTATGCGTATTCGGTGGCCGGTTCCACCACGACTTCGCTGACCCCGAGGGAAATTCACGAAATCGGTCTGCGGGAGGTCGCCCGGATCGGGGACGAAATGGAGGCCCTGAAAAAGAAAGCGGGCTTCGAGGGCAGCCTGGCCGAATTTGGAAAATTCCTGCGCGAAGATCCGCGCTTCTTTTACACCTCGCCGGAGGACCTGCTTGCCGGTTACCGCGATATTTGCAAGCGGGCGGACGCGGAACTGCCCCGGCTTTTTGGAAAACTGCCGCGGATGCCCTACGGGGTGAAAGCCGTGCCGGAATACGCGGCCCTGTCGAAACCGACGGCCTACTATGAAGGCGGGTCAATCGAGGCGGGACGGCCGGGGTATTTTGTCGCAAATACGTCGAAGCTGGATGCGCGTCCCAAGTGGGAAATGGAGGCCCTGGCCCTGCACGAAGCGGTGCCGGGTCACCACCTGCAGATTGCCCTGGCGCAGGAACGCGGCGAAAAACACGAGTTGCTGCGCGAACGGTTTTACACCGCCTACACCGAGGGCTGGGGCCTTTATGCCGAATCCCTCGGCACGGAGATGGGCTTATACAAGGATCCGTATTCCGACTTCGGCCGGCTGACTTATGAAATGTGGCGCGCCGTCCGTTTGGTGGTGGACACCGGCCTGCACGCCCTCGGATGGACGCGCGAGCAGGCCATCGATTATTTTCGCACCCACACGGCGAAGACCGATCACGACATCGCCGTGGAGGTGGACCGCTACCTCGTCTGGCCCGGCCAGGCCCTGGCCTACAAGATCGGCCAGTTGAAAATCCTCGAACTGCGGCGGCGCGCGGAAAAGGAACTCGGCCGGAATTTCGACATCCGGAAGTTCCACGACATGATTCTCGCCGAAGGCGCCCTCCCGTTGGATGTGCTTGAGGAGCGCGTCGACGAGTGGATCGCCGGCCAGAAGGCGGAAAACTAAGGTTTCGCCACCTTGGTGAGATCTTCGCTCAGGGCGTTACGGCGCTTTTTCAGCCTTTTGATTTTGGCGGCCTCCTTCGCTTTTTCCGCGGAAGGGGCCCCCTCCATCTTGTCCGTGGCGGCACGGATTTCGTCGTTGATGGACCGGATCTGCTCCATCAATTCCCGCGTTTTCGCCTCGGTTTCGGCCAGGGCGGGGTCCGGCGTGGCGGCGGGTTCGGGCGCGGTGGTGATGACCGTTTCCTCCGTCAGGGTTGCGGTTTCGGCCGGGGCCGGCGGTTCCTCGTTCAGGGTGATTGCATCGGGCGTGGCCGACGGCATGGTGTCGGCGGATTCGGAAGCGGCCGGCTGGGACGCCTCGGGTTCCGTCCGGGCGGCTTCCTCAATGCGGGTTTCCGAAAAATACGCCTTGGGGGTCCGCACGGAGAGATTTTCGTAGGAGATGAGATATTCGTCCTCCTCCTCCGCGAGCACGGTGACCGCGGCCCCGGTGGGGATTTCGTGGGTGCCATCGGTGCTCACCGCCTCGAATCCTTCGATCACATAAACCACCTTTGCGGCGGGGGTGGATTCCGGCTGTGATGCGGCGGGAGGCTGAATGACCAGCGAGGGTTTGCCGGACGCGGGAGTTCCGGTGGGCTCCGGCGTGGCCTCGGTGGTGGGTGGTGCGGCGGGGTCGGGCGCCTTGCCGCAGCCCGCCAGGATCAACAGCCCCG
>Ga0065721_10004971_pt1 | contig 28969 bp, 26 predicted proteins | sample Mesricmetagenome_FD_59108 | JGI IMG/M metagenome (GOLD analysis project Ga0065721, IMG submission 59108) | Mesophilic microbial community from rice straw/compost enrichment Sample: eDNA_1 v2 (version 2) | ecosystem: Engineered > Solid waste > Grass > Composting > Bioreactor | place: USA: Davis...
CACAAGACGACCTTTATAAATAAGTGGTAGCGAGGGCTGGATTTGAACGGGGCGGCCCTCCGTCAACGACCTTCGAAACAAAAAGCCGTTGGTTCCCCCAATAAAAAAGGCCGTCCTGCTTGCACAAGACGACCTTCTTGAGATAAGTGGTAGCGGGGGCTGGATTTGAACCAACGACCTTCGGGTTATGAGCCCGACGAGCTACCAGGCTGCTCCACCCCGCACCTGATCAGAAAGCCTAGCGGCTTAGCTGAGGCCGCGAATTATAGGGAGCACATCCAACAACGTCAACCGTTATTTACCTAGAAAAATAAAAACTTCAAATATGGTTGCGCAGGCCCAGCTCGTACGGGTACGGATTTAAATAGATTTGTTGGCGTATATAAGCACTGCCGTAATTTTCCAGGTAGTGCTGCATTAATTTCATCGGCACCGCCAGCGGTACGTGACCTACACGATATTCCTCTATTGCCTGCGCCAACTCCTGGCGAATTCCTCCCGGTACAGTTTTGCGCAGATAGCCCACCATATGAGCCAACACATTCGCATGCCCCTTGCGGGTGGGCGGTGTAAGCGTAGCGCGCATGATTGTATCGATGTAGTTCACCAGAAGTTGCGACAGGTCGTCACCGCCAGCTTTTGCGACCATCGCACCAGTCTCGCGATAAAGCTTTTGTCCATACGACATAAAGAAATATTTATGGCGCGAATGAAAATCCACTAAGTTGCGCGCACTGGGATCGCTTGCGACTTCGCGGCGCCAGCGCTCATATAAAAATACCCGCGCGATAAAATTCTCACGCAAGACAGGATCATTCAGCCGCCCCGCTTCTTCCATCGGCAACAGCGGAAAACGCACGCGCAGTCGTTCAGCAAAAAGCCCTGCCCCCTTGCCCACCGGCGCGCCTTTAGCGTTATAGACCTTGGAGCTGTACAGACCGCAACTGGGGGAATCGTTCATCAATATATAGCCGCATAAAACCTCAATTTCTGGATAGGTTTGATCGGCATAATCCAAAAGACGATCGGTAACATCGAACGCGGAATTTTGTGTGCCGAGCGCGCGCGCATTTCCCACTTCGCCTACCAAACGAATGGTTTGCCGCGGCACACCCATGCCGATAGCAACCTCCGGGCAAAATGGTTTGAAAGCAAAATATTTCGCCAGGATGTCCGTGCAGTAGTGATTATGTTTATGGCCGCCGTTGTAGCGCACTTGCTCACCCAGCAGGCAAGAGGAAATCCCTACGGCAATTTTTTCTGCCTGTATCCACTCCGCCATAATTTCACCTCACTTGTCCGATGACATTTCATGCAAGGTTTTTCAGCCCAATAAAAAAGCCGACATTACGTCGGCTTTGTCTGCGGAACCGCACTCGCACTTTTTACATCATCGCCAGCAGTTCGTCTGTTTTTTGTTGCATCAAGCGTGCGTCGCCACGTGACTCGACATTCAAACGAAATACCGGTTCAGTGCTGGAGCTGCGCACATTAAAACGCCAATCGGCAAAAGCCACAGATAAACCGTCGGTCTTGTCGACTTCGAGCGCGTCGGGCGCGTATTTCTCCTCGATTTTACGCAACAGCGCCACCGGGTCCGCTACTTTGCGATTGATCTCACCGCTACAGGGGAATTTAGCGATGCGCTCGTTCACCATTTGCGACAAGGTCTGCCCGCGGCGACTCATAAGCTCAATGACCAACAACCAGGGAATGGTGCCGTTGTCGCAATAAGCGAAATCGCGGAAATAATGGTGTGCGCTCATTTCACCGCCGTACACCGCATCTTCTTTGCGCATACGCTCTTTGATGAACGCGTGACCGGTTTTGCTTTGCACTGGTCGGCCGCCGCTAGCAGTGACCAGATCAACCGTGTTCCAGACAAGGCGCGGGTCGTGCACTATGTTCGCGCCGGGATAGCGCGCCAAAAATGCTTCCGCCAAAAGGCCAACCACGTAATAGCCGTCGATGAAAGTGCCTTTTTCATCAAAGAAAAAGCAACGGTCAAAATCGCCATCCCAAGCAATACCCAAATCGGCACCCGCCTCGATTACCGCGCGGGAAGTGACACCTTGGTTTTCCACGAGAATAGGGTTAGGTATGCCATTGGGGAAATTGCCATCGGGCTGAAAATGCAATTTGACGAACTGCAACGGCAGAAAAGGCTCGAGAGCTTCGACCACCGCACCCGCACCACCATTACCCGGATTGACCACCACTTTTAATGGCTTGAACTGGCTGACATCCACATAGGACAGCAAATGCTTCACATATTCCGGGCGCATATCCCGATGCTGCACAGAACCCGTAGTCAGCGGTGTCTTGAATATGCCGGATTCGGCGATCTCACGAATATCGAGCAAGCCGCTGTCATTGGAAATTGGCCGCGACCCGCGCTGCACCAGCTTCATGCCGTTGTAATCCATGGGGTTGTGACTGGCGGTCACGCAGATACCGCCGTCGACACCGAGCTCGAAGGTCGCAAAATAAACCTCCTCGGTACCGCACTGGCCGATATGAACCACATCCGCTCCGGCCTCGGTGAGACCGCGAACCAGCGCGTCGCATAGCGACGCACTGGTCAAACGTATGTCGTGCCCAACCACCACACTTTTGGCCGCCAGAAAATCAACAAAGGCTCTACCTACTCTATAGGCCACTTCTTCATTGAGTTCTTCTGGTACGCGCCCGCGCAAGTCATACGCTTTAAAACACTCGATCTTCATCATTCGTCCGTTAACTCAGGCGGTATCAGGCTTTGTAGATATTCTCGTAGACGTAGTTGGTGGCTTCGACAAAGCCTTCCACGCTACCGCAGTCGAAGCGGCGCCCTTTGAATTTATAAGCCAACACACAACCGCTCTTAGCCTGAGTCAAAAGTGCATCCGTCAATTGAATTTCGCCATTTTTGCCGGGCTGGGTAGTTTCCAGAATATCGAAGATATCGGGGGTGAGAATGTAGCGACCGATTACCGCCAAGTTGGAAGGAGCGTCCTTGGCGTCCGGTTTTTCCACCATATTAGACACCTGCACCAGATCGGCTTTGATCTGGCTGCCGGCAATCACACCGAATTTGGAGATCTGATCTTCCGGCACTTCTTGAATAGCCACGATGCTGCAGCGGAATTGGCGATACAGATTGACCATCTGCGCCAATACTCCGGGGGTATCGCCATCGGAAACACAAAGGTCATCAGAGAGTACAACACCAAAAGGCTCATCACCGATCAAACGCTTGCCGTTGAGAATGGCATCGCCGAGGCCGCGCATTTCACGCTGACGGGTAAAGGAAAAAGAACCGCGAGCCATAACCGAACGAATGGAGCTGAGGTATTCCTCTTTGGAAGTACCGGCGATTTGATGCTCCAATTCATAGCTCACGTCAAAGTGATCCGCGATTGCGCGTTTGCCTCGACCTGTGACAAACCCGATCTCACTCAAGCCTGCTTCCAAAGATTCCTCAACCCCATACTGCACCAAGGGCTTATTAACAATGGGAAGCATCTCTTTGGGCATGGACTTGGTGGCGGGGAGGAAGCGGGTTCCGTAACCCGCGACAGGGAACAGGCACTTCTTAATCATAAACTCATCCTTAGAATGACGAAGGGTAGACAAACAAGGCGCCGACTATACCATACGCATTTTGGCGAAATGCAACCGAACCCAGTCGCTGAGCGCTTTTTGCTGGACATCATATGTTTTGCCGCTAGAATGGCAGTCCCCCGAGAATCGGCACCCTTGAAGTGGCGGCTTATTCAACGGCAGTGCCCAGACCAGAATAAGTTAAGCACGAAGTCCGGCAGCTTCTCCTGATCATTAACATCAAGACACAAGAGCACCCTATGCAGCCTTTCGAGCCGAAACCTTCCTACGGACGCGACGAATTGCTCGCCTGTGGCGATGGCCTTATGTTTGGCCCAGGCAACGCACAACTACCTAAGCCCAACATGCTGATGGTGGACCGCATTGCCCATATCAGCCAGGTCGGCGGCGAGTTCGGCAAAGGGGAAATTGTCGCGGAACTGGATATCCATCCCGATCTCTGGTTTTTCCAGTGCCACTTTCCCGGTGACCCAGTGATGCCAGGCTGCCTCGGTCTCGACGCCATGTGGCAGCTGGTGGGCTTTTATCTTGCCTGGCGCGGCAATCCCGGACGCGGTCGCGCCCTCGGTGCCGGAGAGGTAAAGTTTACCGGTCAAATCCTGCCATCCGCCAAAAAGGTCACATATCACATCAATCTGAAGCGCGTGATCGAACGAAAACTGGTCATGGGAATCGCAGATGGCAGAGTCACCGTCGACGGCAAAGACATCTATTTCGCTAAAGATCTGCGCGTCGGCCTGTTCACCAATACCGAAAGCTTTTAATTATCCAGAAGGGGTTCTTGAGCCCAGCGCCCGCGACCGGCAGAATTGCGCCGGGAAACGACATAGTCGCTGACGACGCGCCTTGGCTGACGGCGCGAACAACCCAGAACTCCATCCAGATCTGATATTCCAGTTACAAGAGGTTGTGTATGAAACGTGTTGTTGTTACCGGAATGGGGATAGTGTCCTGTTTAGGCAACGATATCGCTACGGTGTTGGACGCACTCAAAACGGGCCGCTCAGGAGTCAAATACAATCCGAGCTACGAGGAACAAGGCTTTCGCAGCCTCGTCTCCGGTTCCGTCAACATTGATCTCGCCGAGCACATCGACCGCAAAAACCTCCGATTTATGGGCGACGCCGCGGGCTTTGCCTACGTCGCCATGCAAAACGCCATCAAAGACTCCGGTCTCAGCGACAGCGAAGTGTCCAATGAGCGCACTGGGATTATCGTCGGCTCCGGCGGTGCCTCCACCAAGAGCGTAGTGGAATCTGCGGACATCATGCGCAGCAAAGGCGTGAAAAAAGCCGGCCCGTACCGCGTGACCCAGACCATGGGCAGCACCGCCTCCGCCTGTCTCGCCACCCCCTTCAAAATCAAAGGCATCAACTATTCAATCTCCTCCGCTTGCGCAACCAGCGCACACTGCATTGGCAACGCCATGGAGCTGATTCAGTTGGGCAAACAGGATGTGGTATTTGCCGGGGGCGGCGAAGAAGAGCATTGGAGCCTGACCGGTCTGTTCGATGCCATGGGCGCACTATCGACCAAATATAACGCTACACCCGAAAAAGCCTCGCGCGCCTATGACGTGGATCGCGACGGTTTTGTCATCGCGGGTGGCGGCGGCTGTCTGGTTATCGAGTCCCTGGATCACGCCCTCGCGCGCGGCGCCAAGATTTACGCGGAGCTTACCGGTTACGGCGCCACCTCCGACGGCTATGACATGGTCGCCCCTTCCGGCGAAGGCGCTGCGCGCTGTATGCGCCAGGCGATTGCCATGACTGACAGCTCGCCTATCGACTACATCAATTCACACGGCACCTCCACACCGGTTGGCGATATCGCAGAGCTGCGCGCCGTACGCGAAGTGTTTGGCAATCAGATCCCGGCGATCAGCTCCACCAAATCGCTGACAGGCCACTCTCTCGGCGCCACCGGCGTTCAGGAAGCGATCTACAGCCTGCTGATGATGGAACACGAATTTATTGCGGCATCGGCCAATATTCAGACCCTCGATCCAGAGGCGCAAGGCATGCCGATCGTTCTGCAGACCGAGCAGCGCAGACTCAACAAAGTGATGTCGAACAGCTTTGGTTTCGGTGGCACCAACGCCACTTTGATTTTTCAGAGATATAACTAGATCAGATCGAGCGCGAAGGGAGTCGCGCGCTCTTTATGAGGAGACAGCCGGAGCCAAGCGCCCAGCCTTGATCTCAGCCTCAAGCCAATCCAAGACTCTCGCCTTTATTCCCTGCCGCCAACTGCGATACTGAAAGCCGAAATTGTTGGTACAACGCTGCCCCTTGAGCCAGCCGTTGGACGAGATAAAACGCTGCTCTACTGCCGCCAGTGCAATGGCACCAACCTCGTAGCCCTGTTTGTGCAGCAACCGCGCGATATGGTCGGCCAATTCCGCCTCCGAACAACTATCGCTAGAATGCAGATGGAAGCAGCCCCAGTTGCCGGCGCCGCAGAGAATCTGCTGCGCCATCGCCAGCGCCAGCCGCACCGCATCCTCGATAAAAATCGGTGAACCCCGCCAGACATCCGAAACCACACATTCACTTTCATAGAGCATGGTGTGGCACATGGACTCGAGAATACCTCCCGGCAGATCCAGCACCCACGGCAAACGCACGACCGCCGCTTTCTCCCAGCGAGCGATAATCTCCTCCTGCGCAAGCAGCTCTCGACCGTAAACATCCTCCGGCAGCGGCAGATCCTTCTCCACCAAGCCCGCACCGTACTGCCCCGCGCCAAACACATGGTGCGAGGAAAAATGAATCAAGACGGACTCATTAAGGCGGCTTAACTCGAACAATTTATGCGCCTGGGCCGCAAGATCCTGCTGATCTAAATCGGCGCCCAAGGAAGGTGGATTGATGATAATGGCGGGCTTGTGTACGTCGACTTGACGGCTCAAGTCGTCAGGGTCATCGACCCCGACAACAGACATCGAATGGGCTTCGAAACCGCGCAGAAGCGCGGAGCCAAAAGGCGAAAGATGTTCTGTCAATAAAACTTTGAAAGCCACAGATTTCCCGACCGACGTAGTGCATCCCAACCCTTGGATAGCTATCCCTTCAATAGAAATTGAGGGCACCCAGGGCCTCCGGGTGCGCATTGGCTCTTAGAACGGGATATCGTCATCAAAGCCATCGAAATCGGGAGCTGGCGCCGCAGAAGGCGGAGCTGAGCGCTGATTGTTTGCAGGCGCGGGTCGGCCAGATGACTGCGCCGGCGCGGGCGCGCCGTAATCGCCATAGGAAGAAGGCGCAGAAGATGAAGCGCCCTCGCTGCCGCGACCATCCAGCATCTGCATTTCATTGGCGACGATTTCCGTGGTATAGCGGTCCTGACCTTGCTGGTCCTGCCACTTGCGGGTTCGCAGCGAGCCTTCGATATAGACCTTGCTGCCTTTGCGCAGATATTCCCCGGCAATTTCAGCCAAGCGGTTGAAGAACACCACTCTATGCCACTCCGTGCGCTCCTGGGATTGGCCGGTCTGTTTGTCTTTCCAGGTTTCCGACGTTGCCACGCTGATATTGGTGATAGCACTGCCGCCCGGCGTATACCGGACCTCCGGGTCCTGTCCTATATTGCCTATCAGAATGACTTTATTGACACCACGGCTTGCCACACTAACCTCCAGAAATTTTTACCGATAATCGATGGGGCATCAGTCTATATGTTCGCCCCGCAATCTTACAGCTCAGAGTGTTTTTTGCAGAAATGCATTCAAACGCGCCTTTTCGAACAGCCGGTCATCGACTTTGAGATAGAGCAGCGCTTGCTCCTTCACCCACAGTGCCTCAACCACCCCGGGCACAACGTTCTGAATATCTTCGATTCCCAGCTCGCGCTCGAGCGGAACACAAACGCTGGTGAGATAACGCGGCGGACGCATGCCAGTTGCGATTCCCAACCAAAGAAGATTCACCACCAGGGCGGCAATCAGCACGCTGTCAAATCCCCAGTGCTGATAACAAAATCCGCCCACTACCCCACCTGACGCCGCACCAAGGAACTGGCAGGTGGAATACACGCCCATCGCAGTGCCTTTGTTTCCCGCAGGGGCCATCTTGCTGACCAGCGACGGCAAGGTGGCTTCGAGCAAATTAAAGCCAGTAAAAAACACCAGCAGCCCCACCAGCCAAAGTCCGATGGTGTGCACATAAGCCAGAAAACCTTCAGCGACCACCAACAGCGCCACCGCACCCACAAACACCAATTTAATTTTGCGTTTGCGCTCGGCGATATACATAAAGGGCAGCATCAGGATAAACGCGATCGCCATCACCGGCAGATAGTAGTGCCAATGTTTTTGCGCATCGATACCGGCATCATCAAACACCAGCGGTACCGCCACAAACATCGCCGTCAGCGCAAAATGCAAAGCGAATACGCCGAAGTTCAGGCGGGTCAAATCAAAGTTGCGCACAGCGCCCAGCAACAGCGCTGGCACAGCCAAACCATCAGAGCCCTGCCGCACGTTGGCCGGCGGATCGGGTACCAACAGATAGAGAACGGCTATACCGACAAGAGACAGGCTGGCCGACACCCAGAAAATTGACGACAACCCACCCATAGCCGCGAGCATAGGCCCCAACACCATGGCAACAGAAAATGACATGCCGATGGATGCACCAATCACTGCCATTGCCCGCGTACGATTCTGTTCGGAAGTGAGATCGCCAACCAACGCCATTACCGCACTGGCGATAGCCCCCGCCCCTTGTAATGCTCGGCCGATCACCAGCCCCCAAATCGAATCCGTCAAAGCCGCCACAACGCTGCCCACCAGAAATACCGCGAGGCCGAGATAAATAACCGGCTTGCGCCCCCAAATGTCAGAGAGCAGCCCTAAGGGCACCTGAAAAATCGCTTGCGTCAAGCCGTAACCACCCAACGCCAATCCCAACAGAAACGGCGTCGCACCTTCGTAGCGAGCGCCAAAAATCATCATGACCGGAAACACCATGAATAACCCGAGCATGCGAAATACGTACAGAAGCGCCAGCGTCGCCACCACTCGCATCTCGGAAAACGGCCTGCCACTGCTCACAACTCAACTCTCACTCTTCACAAAAAGTGCGGCATTCTAGCAGCCGTAACGGGTGACCCAAAGGATTTGCTTCGCAGTTATCAGGCCGGGAATGCCAACGCCCACAACGACGAAAGTGGGCGCGGCGGGACCAAAGTGCTAGATTGGGAGGCGGCAGGTAATCCGTTGAACAGCTAAACTCTTTCGGGGGAACAGGAATTTAGGCATAATTCCTGCCGTTTTCTGTGGACAATGCGACCGGTTCGGTTCGCTCTCAATGGTCAGGAACCAACATAAGGCAGACAATATTGTGACCGCAATTTCAGCACGCCCCGATGTAAAGGGTATATCGCTGTATTCCTTGAACAACAGCCTGCAGACGGGGCTGCTCGCATCCTTGATAACCGAGAAAATCGGCATTGATTGCGCCATCATTTCCCACCTCGCGCCCGATACGACTGCTGACCATCTGCTGCTTATCGACTGCCACGGACTGAGCGCGGATGAATTGCGGGATCTTATCAACGATGTCCACTCCCACGATCAGCCATTGACCGCAGCACTGCTCAACGCCCAATACAACAGCGAACACGAAAATCTGCTGGATTGGCCGTGCATATCCGGCTTGTTTTTCACCGACACCGATCAAGAGCAATTGATTCGCGGTCTCGAATGTCTGCTGCGCGGCGAATACTGGGTACCGCGGCGCTTGCTCCATCATTTCCTGGAAAAAAATCGCCGCGCGCCTTCCATTCGCCACATCGATATAAAGCTGACCAAGCGGGAGCGGCAGATTCTCCGTCTGATCAAAAACGGCGCCACCAATCTCGATATTGCAGCGGCACTGGAAGTCAGCGAACACACCGTAAAAAGCCACCTCTACAACGTCTACAAAAAAATCGGCGTACGCAATCGGCTCGAAGCCAGCAATTGGGTACGCGATATGGAAGACCTGTAATTTTATACAGGTCTTTTGCAAAAATCTGATCTCCCCGCCTGCGGTTTTTCGTATACTAGCCCCCTTTCACGCAGCGATCGGCGCTGCGCTTAGCTCTTATTACAGGGGTAGCTTGTGGATCGCATTCTGGTTCGTGGGGCTCGCACTCATAATCTGAAAAACATAGATCTCGATATACCGCGGGATAAGCTGGTCGTGATTACCGGGCTGTCGGGATCCGGCAAATCATCTCTGGCTTTTGACACACTTTACGCTGAAGGCCAGCGTCGTTATGTGGAATCTCTGTCAGCGTATGCGCGGCAGTTTTTGTCCATGATGGAAAAGCCGGACGTGGACCATGTGGAAGGTTTGAGCCCGGCAATATCCATCGAACAAAAATCGACATCTCACAATCCCCGCTCCACCGTTGGCACCATCACGGAAATCTACGATTACCTGCGCCTGCTCTACGCCCGCATAGGCGAGCCCCGCTGCCCCATCCATCACACCCCACTCGCCGCCCAAACCGTCAGCGAAATGGTCGATCAGGTGATGGCGATGCCCGAAGGCAGCAAGTTGATGTTGCTCGCCCCTCTCGTTAGGGAGCGCAAAGGCGAACACCTCCATATTTTTGAATCCCTGCGCCGTGACGGCTTCGTGCGGGTGCGCGTGGATGGGATTGTGGTGGATCTCGACGATGTTCCGCTGCTCGACAAAAAGAAAAAACACACCATCGATGTCGTTATCGACCGCTTTAAGGTTCGCGCCGACATCAAGCAACGTCTTGCTGAAAGTTTCGAAACCGCGATTAATTTGTCCGAAGGGCTCGCCACCATCGGTTTTATCGACGGCGATAAATCGGAGCATATTTTTTCAGCCAAACACGCGTGTCCACACTGCGATTATTCGCTCTCCGAATTGGAACCGCGCTTGTTCTCTTTCAACAATCCGGCGGGAGCTTGTCCGAGCTGTGACGGGCTGGGATTAAAGCAGTTTTTTGCCGAAGAAAAAGTCGTGCAGTTTCCGGAAAATTCCATCGCGGAAGGCGCCATTCGCGGCTGGGACAAACGCAACCTGTACTACTTTCATATGCTGTCCGCAGTCGCACAGCACTATAAATTCGATCTCAACACCCCCTGGCACAAGCTCAACAAAAAGCACCGCCAGGTCGTTTTATATGGGTCGGGGCAGGAAGTCATCGACTTTATTTACGTCAATGATCGCGGCGATACTTTTCACCGCCATCACGCATTCGAAGGTGTTATTCCCAACCTCGAAAGACGCTATCGCGACACCGAATCCAATTCCGTCCGCGAGGACCTCGCCAAATACTTGGCCAGCCAAAAATGTCCGGAATGCGAGGGCACACGACTTCGCCTCGAAGCCCGCAGTGTCTATGTGGACAACAAAACTTTGCCACAAATTACCGATTTACCGGTGGGTGAAGCCCATCAATATTTCAGCAAACTGTCCTTTACCGGCGCGCGCGGCAAAATTGCCGATAAAATTCTCAAAGAGTTGCGCGATCGCTTTCGCTTCCTCGTCGATGTCGGTTTGAATTATCTGACCCTGAGCCGCAGCGCCGACACCCTCTCCGGCGGAGAGGCGCAGCGCATTCGCCTCGCCTCCCAAATTGGCGCCGGCCTTGTGGGTGTGATGTATATTCTCGACGAACCCTCGATCGGCTTGCACCAACGGGATAATGACAGACTCCTGAAAACCCTTACCCACCTGCGCGACTTAGGTAACACAGTAATTGTTGTTGAGCACGATGAAGATGCTATCCGCAGTGCGGATTATATTATCGACGTCGGCCCCGGCGCGGGTGTGCACGGCGGCGAAATCGTCGCCAGNGGTACGCTCAACGATATCCTGAAAAGCAAAANATCCATCACCGGCAGTTATTTGTCCGGCAGAAAATCCATCGCNGTTCCCGCACAACGCACNCNGCCAGATGAAGATAAATGGCTCGAATTGGAAGGCGCGTGCGGCAACAATCTGCAGAACGTCACTTTGCGCATACCTGTGGGGCTGATGACCTGCATTACCGGTGTTTCAGGATCCGGCAAATCAACGCTGATCAACAATACGCTCTACCCTATTGCCGCAACCGAATTGAATCGCGCCTCGACGCTGACTCCCGCACCTTACGACTCGCTACGGGGGTTGGAATTATTCGACAAGTGCGTGGATATCGATCAGAGCCCCATCGGGCGCACCCCGCGTTCTAACCCGGCAACTTATACCGGTATTTTTACGCCCATTCGCGACCTCTTTTCCGCCACGCCAGAAGCGCGCTCGCGCGGTTATCAACCCGGCCGATTCAGCTTCAATGTTAAGGGAGGCCGTTGCGAGGCTTGTCAGGGCGACGGAGTGGTCAAAGTGGAAATGCACTTCCTGCCAGATATTTATGTGCCCTGCGATTTATGCAAAGGCAAACGCTACAATCGCGAAACTCTCGACGTGCATTACAAAGGCAAAAATATCCACGAAGTCTTGGAAATGACTGTTGAAGACGCACGCGAATTTTTTGACGCGGTACCCGCTATCGCCGGCAAACTGCAAACGTTGATGGATGTGGGCTTGTCGTACATTCGTCTCGGCCAATCCGCCACCACACTCTCCGGCGGCGAAGCTCAGCGTGTCAAACTTGCGCGCGAATTATCGAAACGAGATACGGGTAAAACGCTTTATATCCTCGATGAGCCGACCACCGGATTGCATTTCCACGACATTCAACAACTATTGGCCGTGCTGCACCAGCTGCGCGACCGCGGCAATACAGTGGTGGTGATCGAACACAATTTGGATGTCATCAAGACGGCAGATTGGATTGTCGACCTGGGACCGGAAGGTGGCAGTGGCGGCGGCCGGATTATTGCCGAAGGCACGCCGGAAACCATCTGTACGATTGCCGCTTCGCATACCGGCCGTTTTCTTAAACCCTTATTGCCGAGCAAACCTGCAAAAGCGGCCACCGCGAAAAAATCGCCGCGCACAAAAAAATAAACCCAGCAGAGCTGGGTTTATTTCACTGAACTTAAAGGTGCTTAAATTGCTTTTTTAGCGCTGCCCTGTGCCGCTTCTTTTTCGAGGCTATCCACCTGCTCCAATGCGGCGGTTAGTCTCGGATCGCTGGCGATTTGCATATGGCCTTCGATCAACTCACGTGCCTTGTCGAATTTTTTGAATTCACAAAACATCATGGCGCGGTAGACGACGGTTTCGATTTCCTCCTCACCGCTGTCATCAATTCCTGACAGCTCGTCCAATTCCAACAGACCGAGATTCTCCATTTCCTGACGATATTCCTCGGGTTTGTACTGCGCCATTTTTTCCGCGATGGACATACGGACTTCTTCGTCGGGACGGCGGTTGGATTCTTCCTTTTTGCCTTTTTTGTCTTTTTTCGGTTTATCTTTCACCGCTGCCACAGGTGCAATATTGGCGACCGGCTCCTGCGGCAAGGTTTCGGTGAGCCCTTCCAACGCCTGCTCTTCGATACCGTCGAGATTATTCAGGGCATCTTCGTCGAGAACCAGATCTTCAAAAGCTTCCTGAACCTCGCGAATAGTGGCATCCAAATCCTGTGCATCCGCTTCGGTTTCAACAACTTTGTCACCGAGCCAGTTGTCTTCATTTTTCTTCTTATGGGCGTAGACCGGTGTCAAATCGCCATCGAAATCGTCCAGTGGTGCAACGGATTCTTCTCGACGCGGCTGAAAGCTCGCCAAGGTCGGTTCTGCACGGGACGAATAATCCCGGACCGGTGCAGCAATCGCATCGTCTTCCTCACGATGTTTTGCCGGAACCATGCGACGGTAGTACGCGAACATACCGATAAACAAGGCTGAAAGCGCTGCGGCAGCACCCCACATCAACCAGACCAGCCAGCCGCGGCGCTGGGTTTCCGCCACCGGGGGCGCGATCGCCGGCTCAACTTCGATAACCGATTCCACGGGCGAGCTTTCTACCGGCGTCAAATTGGTATTCGGAGTGGAGAGAGAAAGATCGGCGCTTCTGGTTTCAGCAACAGGCACACCGATCTGGCCTAACAAGTTATCCATTTCCTGGGTGACGTCGTTGTCGGGAACACCCAACTTCTGTCGCAGATCGGAAATTTGCTGACGTTGCAACACGATCAGCTGTTTCAGCGTCTCCAAATATTCTGAATTTTCGAGTTTCTCCATGCGAGCTTTCAGGGTCTCATTTTCCCGCACTAGCATATCGATCAGTTCGCGGGTTTTGTCGTCGCGATTTTCTGTTCCCAGCGTTAACAAACCGCGCATATCCCGGCTTTGCACCGCGTCATTGCCCACCCGCGTAGTACTGGCTGGCGCGGCCTCATTGGAGTCTGTAGCTGTGGAGGACGCCAGTCCCTCGCCGGAGCCCTGCTCAGGCAAAGGCGCCAAGCTTGGCGGCGTGCTCGCGCCCTGCTCGTTATCCATGCGGAAGGAGGACAGATCCGGCATTTGCAATACCGCGCCAGCACGCAGGCGGTTGATATCGTTATTGGCAAAGGCGTGGTTGTTGTTTTCGAAAAGCCATTGAGAGGTATCACCTATGCTTTGGCTGGTGCCTTCGCGCCAGCGGGCGGCGATTTTCGACAAGGTATCGCCGGGCTGCACCTTGTATTTGCCGTTTTCAGTCGCCAACGGCTCCAACTGTAACTGCACAGGTGCACGCGAGGGAGCCCTGCTAGTGCTTTGCTGCGGCGGGGTGGACGGCGCACTGACCTGGCGACGTTCGGGTCTGGCCTCTCGCATCGGTGTGACCGGCGGCAGATCCAGCAGCACGGGATACTCGCGGTACACCACACCTTTGGGCCAGCGCAGCTCAACCATAATGCTGAGATAGGGTTCATTGATCGGCTCAGCGGTCGTCACCGAAACCAGCGGAGCACCCGATTTGGTGTCCACGTTGAAGTCGATTCGATAGGGTACGTAAAGAATATCGACACCCATTTTCGCCGCTTCATCGGGAGTCACTTGTCTCACGATCAGCGTATTGAGGTCTATATCGCCCTCGAGACTGACCAGCTCGATGGAAGCGCTCAGGGGCTGCCCCAGGAAGGAACGGGAGTTAAATTCCCCCAGCCCAAGACTGAATGCCAGCGATGATGCGGACGCTAAAGTCGCTCCGCACAGCGCCGCAATACAGCGCGCCAGGCGACGATGCGGCGGGAGGGGCATCAGCAACAGCCTATTTTGTCTTTTATTCTTCAGACTATTGTTACCAGATGAATTCACGTCTATACCTCAGTTTCTAAACAACAGGCGCTGACCTACTAAAAGCTCGACCAGGGGACGGCAAAGCCGGATTTGCAGGATAGGATCCACCCTATCAGGTGATCAAAAGTTAATCAATTGATGGCCAACGGAGCTTACGCAAATAACGCGCCAGATGTGAAAAGACTCTCATGGCATCTTGTGGAGATTTCACTCCTGGAACAACAGATCGCCTCACGCAATAGTGGCCGGGCGACTTTATAGTTTTAGGTCAAATTCTGCGGCCAAGCTTGGCCACAGAGGAATCCGTCAGCTAGCGGAATCTAAACCCATTTAAAACCCGCGCATTATACTCTGCCAAGGTGAAAAGAAGGAGACATCCAACACACTTCACTTCCAGCGCAAAAGAGGCTCGGATAATTCCCGCAGAACCCATTCTTTTTCTGAGCTCGCTGATTTGATTCCCCATGCATTTTTACGATACCGACGCGCATTTTAATCACACCAAAGTCGATGCGGTGGATACTGATGCTATGGCCTTTTATACTCGCCTCATTTCATTTCGGGGAAAACCTATGGACGAAATAATTCTCGCGCTGCGTGAGCGCTGCGAACAGATACCGGTCCCACTGGAATTGCCCACCGAAGACGATCTCATCGACGTTGAGGAACAATTGTTTCTCACCCTGCCAGCGGAATACCGCGAATTTCTTCTCAGTGTCAGCGACGTTGTGTGCGGCACGCTGGAACCCGCCACCGCCGCCGATCCACACTCCCACACCTATATCCCTGAGCTGGCAGCGGAAGCCTGGAATAGCGGCATGCCGCGACATTTGATTCCCGTTTGCCAAAGAGGCGAAGAGTACTTTTGTATCGACCCCGATGGACTGGTGCATCTATGGTCGCGCGGCAGATTTGCCGACCAGCAATGGGAAAGCATATGGGAGTGGGCGGAGGATGTTTGGCTCGGTCACTAAGGTTCCATAACATCCGATTTATCGCTTTTTTATTCAGTCAAAACATAATCCAGATCATGTTGGCATAAGCCTGGAGGAAAACAGATTTAGCTGCTGTTATTGATAGGCGCGTTGAACCGGTCCTGACGCGTTCCCTTCTATTTACAGGAGCGTTCGTGAAAAAAACCTATTTATTTGCCATCGTGCTCTTGAGCAGTTGGTCATTTGCCGATTCCGGCAATATCCCCGCAGGCGCCACTTTAACTACAGGCGCAACCAGCAACGGTCACTCGCTTTTTTCCGCCACGGTCAATCCGGCAGTGGCAGCCTATACCGTTGCTCCAGATGAAAAGTGGCGAATCAACTATCTGCCGACTATCGCCCTGTCCGGCGAAGTGGGCGACGTCAATGACTTCGCCGATGATCTAGATGAACTCATCGATCTTCTTGATGACCCGTCACTTGCCGATGGCTCCATGGAAGAGACCCGAGATAGATTCAACCGGGTGCTTACCGCCATGGGTGAATCTGGCTACACCAAAATTTCCGTCGGCGTACATCTTCCACTGCTGCCGCTGTACTGGCGCCCCAGCGAATTTTCCGGCACCTACTTTGTAGAAGCCGCTGTTGATACTCAGATCAGACTCAGCTTGCTGGATGAACCCCTGGAATATGATGATCAGCACACCAGTTTTTCCACCGGCTCCGCTGCGTATTTGAAAAGCGGAATCGAAAAACGCTTTGCCATCGGTTACGCCCGCCCCATGCTCGATGAAAAACAAGTCGCCAGATGGGGCGGCCAGCTGTATGCCGGAACCAAAGTCAAATTGCTCAACATGGAACTCAGCAAGCAAGTCATTGCTCTGCAACAATTGGGAGGAAAAGATGTAGAAGATCTGATCGAGGACGAGTACGACAATAATCTCAAGTCCACCACTAATGTCAGCGTGGATGTCGGCATTTCCTGGCTGAGCAAGTACTATCGCGCCGGACTGCTGTTGAGCAACATCAACTCACCCTCTTTCGATTACGGCAGCATCGGCACCAATTGCCAGCAGTTCGGCGAGGGCTCATTCGCGCGCAACAACTGCGAAGCGGCGGCGTATTTTGCCTACGAAAAAGGCCGTATCAATGCCAACGAAAAACATACCAAACACGCAGCGGCGACCCTCGACGGCTCAGTGTTTCCGACGGCGAATTGGGCCATCAACGCCTCCATCGATCTCGCTCCCTACGACGACATAGTCGGCGATGAAACTCAGCGCTTTAACATCTCCACTTCGCTGAATACCACATCGACATGGCTCCCGGATATCCGTTTGGGCTATCAGAAGAATCTCGCCGGCTCCAAGTTATCCGCTGCGGGATTTGGCATTTCGCTGTTTGATGTCTTCACATTGGATGCACAGGTCGCGCTGGACGATGTTGTTATCGACGGCGACAAGGCTCCGCGCAGCTTCGCTCTGACAATTGCATTTGAAGAAAAATTTTAACCTTCCACTTCCGCTGTTGAATGGATATTCCGGAGTATCAACATGTCGATCTTAGGTCACCGCGATTTTTCGCGATTAAAAATGGCTGCTTGTGTTTCTCTTTTTGCCACGCTTTGGGGCTGCGGCGGAACAGGACAGGACAAAGCCGAAAGCTCCACCACACCACAAGTCATTCAAGGTCTTGCCATCGACGGTTATCTCGCTCGGTCGACGGTGTTTATCGATTACGACAACAATCGCACTCGGGACGCGTGGGAGCCTTTCGCATTTACGGATGACGACGGTTATTTCTCCTATAACCCCGCGACACAAACCGATTATTGCGCAGCAGATGCCTCTGCCACCCAACGTTTGTTTTGTCTGCGCGTCAATCGCCACTTGGCTGAAGCCGTTATCCGCATCGACGGTGGTTATGACGTTATGACCGGCGAACCGTTTTTTGGACAGCTGAGTCGTCGTGTTACTCAAGGCCACCAAGGCTCCATCATTATTTCTCCGTTGAGCAGCTTATTAACGGACGTGCGCAACGAGCAGCAAAAAATTGCAATACTCAACGCGTTAAATATCTCCGAAGACGATCTGGATCAGGACTACTTCAACGCTGAAAACGGCAATATCTCAGCACACTTGTTGAGTCTCGCCTTACGATTGCATAAATCGGTCAGCATCATCAGCCAATCCATTCACGATCAATATGATGACCTTGGCTCTCAGGTCGGCGCAATGAACGATATTAGCGCCAACGTTTATTACCACCTTGCCCAGCATCTCAGCAACGGGGCACCAAATCTCGACGACGTTCTTGAAAGCCCCGTGCGTATCGCGCAAGTGCTAAATCAAATTGAATTGGCTGTGCTGGATTATTATGACTACTGGGAAATGTCCCTCCCCTATTACAACCCCGCGGTTGACCCTGCAGAGCTGACGGAGAGAGTGTCGGGGATATCACAATTGATCAGTAGTTTGATCAATGAAAATAACGATTCCCTCGATTTAGCAACCGCCAGAGGCGTCGCGAAGTTGATTGAGGCCATGACATTAAAAGCCAGTGGCAATAACCTCGACAGAGCGACATTTGGTTCGTCTATAAATTACCTGCTCGACAGCAACAACCAGTACCTGCGCAACGCTTTGATTGATGCGCTGATGGAAGACGAGGCTGATCTGACTTCCCTAGCAAGATTGGATTTCGCCAATAGTGGCTGGGATTCAGAGGAAGCCGTGCGCAACACCACGCGTCTGCCGGATGGCGCCTCCGCATTTAGTGATCTCGCCGGCCGCCAAATGCGGGTGTCGGATATGGATTTGGGCAGTGCTCCGAATAATCTGCGCGACTCTGAAGTGGAGCTTTATTTCCACGCCGACGACAACGACACCAGCGGAACTTTCGACGCCTGCGTCAAATACATTAAAGACGCCAGCATCAGCGGCAAACTCGGCGACGCCAATACTCGCGGGGAATTGGTGAGTGGTCACTGGAGCCTTCTGGGCGCCAGCCAAAATAACGGAGCATCCTACAGCCTGCTGCTGACCTTTGAATTTCTCGGCTCAAAATACCAAGCTATTCTCAAGCCCGCAGCGGCAGCTACATTTGACGATCAGGAATACACCGGCATCCGCTTTGATTACGCCAATGAATTGCGCACTTGGTATAGCGCGCGCGGTCTTGAAACCATTCGAAGTCTGCCGAAAAGTGCTGCGGACTGTGTGGCGCGGTTGCCATCGCGCGTTGGTATCTGACAGCAACCTCGCGCAGCGGTTTTAATTCATTCGCTTTAACACCAGCAAATGATTTTGGGTAGTTTTATTCCACCCTCGCTGCGCAATCATCATGTACTTGATAAAGTCTTTGGCATTTGGATATTGCGCCGCATCGATTTGGCGCAAATTGCGAATCCAACACCCGATGGTGTGCTTATAAGAATTGGAGTGCTCCAACATATAAGCGATTTTTAATCCCGCATTGGTGATTTGTTCGATCTGCTCAGACAGCGACAGAATCTCCGCAAAACCAAAAATTTTCTCCTGCACAAAACGCGTAGCTTCATGATCCTGGTGCGACACGTGTGTGTCTTTTGAGACAAAAAAAGTATCTTCAATAACAATTGCACCATCGCGATGCAAAAGCTCTTTCATACGCCTGAGCTGAAGCTGTTTGTTTTGCAAGTGGCAAAAGGAACCAATCAACACAATCGCATCAAAGCCCGGCTTGTCTTCATAATCTTCAAAAGTTGACGTAACCAAGCGCGCTCTCGCGTCGCAGAAACTGCGAATGTAATTATTCTGCACTTCGCTCGGGGAAACGCCGACATAGTCACATTGAATTGCGCGCTCATGCAGCCGCTTGAGCAACGCCCCCCAACCAGGCCCTATTTCCAACACCCGCCCGCCCGGACGGATTTTCCCTGAGTCGATAATTGCATCCAGCATACGCTGGGTGGCAATTTCCAGCTCGTCATTTTCAGATTCGAACAAGCCACTGGTGTATTTCATATATGGATCTAGGAATTTTTGGAAAAAATCCACTTCCATATCGTAGTGCTTAATCGTCTCATTGAGCATGATCAACTACCTCGGCCGAATAACGCTGTCTCATACAAATGGGGGTCTTTGGCCGGAGCGGCCAGATGACCCGCCCCCGTGAAAACCGTAAAGGTTTTATTCGTCGTGGCGAGCTCGTCGTAGAGCTCGCGCATTTCCGTCAGTGTCGTCAAGTCATCATCTTCGCAGGCGATAAACTGAATATGCAGATCCGGCCGAGCAAAGCTTTTCACAACCCGCCGCACATTCATGTCCAGCACCGGCCGAACCCGCGCCAACAACAGAATTCGCACCAAAATGGAGGTCAGCGGCCAACGCTGCCAATAACTCAAAAGACTCTTGTTTACGTTTTCAAGAATTACCGAAGAATTCAGCGGCAAATGCTCCATTGCGCGAATAATATGGAAGGCCCCAAAACTCGCACCATGCAGCACCATTTTTCTTTTCGGAAACTGCGCTTTTAAATAATTCAGCACAGCCATCACATCGCGCCAGTAATAAAGATCAATAACTTCCGACTCACCAAAGCCGTTATAGTCGAATGCAAAGACGGTCCATCCCTTTTTCAAATAAGCCAACGAACGCTCGGTATCACTGAAAAAGAATTTTGCTTTGCGACTAATTGGATGAGAAAAAATAACAATGGGAGAATCTTCGTCCGCCGCGGAATTCTGTTTTGGCGAAAGCGAATAACAAGCAATTTTTTTCCCTTGTCGAAGGACATGAAACCTGGAGTAGCTGCCCTGGGACTCTGCTCGCTTCACCCACCTGCCATTTGGCTCGGCTTTCATGTTCTTGAAAAAAGCTTTCTGTATCAATGAGGTTAAGTAAATCAAACAAGCCCCTTGCAACAGTTTCTTTCAGCCAAATTGAACGCTCTAATTCACCGACCTCAATATTGAGTGACAGCGTTTGAGCCTGGAGAACATGCCANAGCAAGCAACAATCCTCGCCAAGAAANTCCTGAGAGATTGCTGAAATAACGCGACAAAAAAATGAAGATTTTTTTGAGAATAAAATACAACTGCAGNTTTAATAACCGCATGAACAAGCAGATTTCCCCGCCATGAGCAAAAGCTATAATGGTAAAGGTGTCGCGTCAAGAACTATTTAACAAGAACTTTATTTTGCGACAAGGCAGCAATGACCACTGCGCAAAATCCAACGCTTGATGTAAGCGCTAGCTTTGCTCATATCCATTCAAGAAAAAGAATGAAGGATAATTCTCCAAATATTTATCTCGGAGAAACCAGCAAATCGTGAGATTAAGAATGAGAAAAAGCGGAGAGAAAGGATCGGGCGGTTTCGCTTATCGAAACCGCCCATATATCACGAACAAATGGGATTAACGTCGGGCGTCTTTGTAAGGGACTAGTGAAATGTCGTAAACACTGGCATCACGTGAGGCATCCGCAATCTTGATATAGGTTTCAGTACTGGAATTCTCGTGAGCCCTTACCACCACCCCGCCACCCGGGTTAGCCGCGTTTTTCTGCGCGATGAGAGATCGCACAGAACGGATATCCACTCGGCGACCATCTATGAACACTTCGTTCTGCGCGTCCACTTGAACCAAAATGGTTTTGTTTTCTTCTGACGGCGGCGGCGGTGGCGCATTAGCGTTTTCCGGCACATTCACATTTAGCGTGCTCTCTTTCACAAATGACGCGGTCACAATGAAAAAGATCAGCATGATAAAGACCACGTCCAACATGGGGGTCAGGTCGATTTCGGCCTTGTCACCTTCATCTTGGTGTTTACGTTTTCTACGACTCACCGTTACGTCTCCGATCGAAAGGGCCAGGGGCCCCACTCATTATTATGGGGGTTAGTCTGCGGCCCGATCTGGTGTGCAGGGGGCTTCGCATGACCGGCGAACCGGTCCGGGCGCCAAGTTTACCTTAAATTTCCCTATTGTGCTCGAAGATGAAGGCGCCGATCCGTCGCTCATGGCCGCTGGCGCAGAGCCACCTCGACCTTATCTCTTACGACTGCGCATTCCCCCCTATATCGCAGCGATTCACGTCCCAGCGACTTTGCATCAAAATCCACGAAGAAGCGCACCTCTTCTGCGGTAATAGCCGCGGGTTCAAGGGGAGCATCGAGATCCGTCAACCAGCGTAGATCGGCCATTAGTTGAGTGCGCTCGACCAGGTGCGCCCGGCATTGCTGCCAGGCGAGTTGTGCCCGAATCTGGCGGTGCTCCTCCGAATCCGGAGGTGTGGTCAACGTGACAAAGCTCAGGCCGTCCACCATTTCGTTATAGGTCAGTCCACTCTCCTGGCGGCACAAAATCCGGAAGATAGGATGGTCCGGGGTGCTCTGGTCCAGGTCCAAGGTACCTTCCACCACGGACTCACATCGATCCAGCTCTTCCGCTGTCGAGGCAGCCTTGACCAGAGACATATAGAGCGTTTGATATTTGACCGGCAACCAGAGCCGGTTCTTGTCGCCAGCATGACTTAGGGCGCTCGCAGTCAATAACAGCAAGCCTGCACAAATTCTGCGCTTCATGGACATCTCTAAAAAGTCACCGGATGGTCTGAAGGGAGCCAAATGCCATGGCATGAAAGGTGAAGCCCATCAGCACGATGAGCTTATCCTCATCGTCACTGCTGAACTCGATACCGTAGATGAACCCGCCGTCTCTTACCGATCGGGCGCGGACGGTGGCGCTTATCTGCATGATGCGCTGGATATCCCCGACCTGAAATTTACCTTTGACTTCCACTTTGTGCCCGACATTGCCCAATTCCTGGAACATATGCAGCCGCGCACCGGTGGTGCTGACATCAATCATTTTCCCTGGGACGGCTTCGAAGCGGCGGTCGGTGACNTTGGTTCCCAGCACCGGCAGGGCCACATTGACTCGCAATGCTCCNCTCACCTGCTTGAACACGACNTCGCGGGGNAAATCCAGAAAGAAGAGGATTGTGGGAATCTCGCTGATAAACAGGANGGTGGAAGGGATCAGCGCAATGCCTCCCGCAAGCTTTACCCGCAGCGCCACTCGCTGGCCTTCCACAATCCGGGGAAAAGCTCCGGTGGAAGCGGGCGGTCCGACAATCACGCATTCGTTTTTGACACAGCCGACCAGATCACAGGGGAACACCCGATCTTTATCGGCAGGATCGGGCAGCAGTTCCAATTCCAGACCAAATGTCAGGCCCAGCTCATCAAAACCTAATAGTTTTACCTCTTCTGCCATGACACCGGTGGCTCGCCTGCAGTTTTATTCAAGATCAAAACGCCGGCATTGCGGCACATGGATAAAGATAGACCCATACCGCTATCCTCGCGAATGACGGGGACCTCTTCGTAGAATTAGGCCATCAGGCCCCATCTTCGCCGCTGAGGGTGAGATTCCAGCTGTTCAACAACTCAGCGAGCTGGCGCGCCTGAAAATCCAGACTTAACAGCTCCTCCATAGTGTCGCGCTGACCGGTGTACAGCCGGACTTTGCGATGATCAACAGCAGAGGAGCGGGAGGGAAATTGCGCGCGATAGACTTCGAGCTTCCAACGGAGGTTGTGCGCCATGGTGCGGTAGAAAAGCAGTTTGACCGGGAGTTTTATCTCTCCCAAATCCTCAGGTTCGCCAAAAATCGAGAAATCTGTACGCAGCACAAAGCTCTGCCGGGTTTTGACATCGGCGATAACCGTGGCTGACCGGGGCAGGTCCATCAGAATTGCCATATCGCCGAAGATTTCCCCCGGCGTGATGACATTTACTCTGCGAATAGCGGGCTCGCCGGCGTATACCACCAATTGCCCCCGCATCAGAAAATAAAGCCAATTATCAATCTGGCCGGCTTCGATAACCACCTCCCCCAGCTTTGCCTCAAGCAATTGGGAATGCCGCAGCAACACATCAAATTGGCGGGCGTCTAATTGATAAACCTGTTTATACAAAGCCACCGAACCCAGGAGGAAATCGATGGTCTGCTGAGAGCAGCGATGGAGGGGACGAATATCCATACGGGCTAATACCACAATAGAGTCAGAAATCGTCAGACCTTTGACTGCATCACATCACCCTGGCTAAATGCCCTCATTGATGTAACGTGACGGGGTATGCGACCACCGCCCTTGAACTCAATCAATTCGCAGATACAGTTAAAGATAGATGAGTATCTGTGAGGGTGAAGTATAGTAAGCGGTCCGACGGATAAAAAACACGGCACCAGCTCCGCCGGTCAAGACTCCATAACGACAAAACTCACGGCGCCGAAGAAACAGGAATGGCAATGACACTTAAACTACTCAAGGCTGCAGTACTCCTCTCAGTAGTCTTTTTGAATTTTGCGGCCAGTGTTCAAGCGGCACCACGCCTTAACGGCATGGCAGTCCACGTTCAACTTGGTGAAGAGTACTTCATCGCAGCGCTTTATGCGGACACATTGTCCATGGAAGCCCGCGACCTGATGCTAAAAGATGAAGACAAAGCCATTGAACTGCGTGTGCTGACCGATAATCTTTTCGCGCGGCGTTTTCAGCGCATGTGGATTGAAGGGATTGCGATCAACGCTGGCGCCACCGAAATGGAAAAACATGCGCAAAGTCTTGCCTCATTTAGTAATGCACTTAAATTCAAAATGACTAAAGGCGATATTCTTCGGATAGAACGCCTTACCGCAGAAAAAAGCACCAAAGTTTATTTAAATCGCCAATTGATCGAGACCTTACCCAATGCGCAGTTCTTCGATCTTTTGCTGCGCACCTGGCTGGGCCCCGTACCACTTTCTTCACAATTCAAAGAAGGGCTATTGGCCGGCGGCAAAGTGGATGCGGGTCTGACCGAACGCTTTAACAACACCACACCGTCCGCTGCACGCATCGCCGAAATAAGTGCTGCGATTGCCAAACCTGCAGCTGAATCACCGGCACCGAGACCCACTCCAGCTACCCCGCCGGCAGTTGCTACGGCGCCACCGAGTCCACCTGCCACCGAAACGCCCTCTCCCGAGCAGCCCCCAGCGGCGGAGGCTCCTGCTGAAGATGCCCTCGCAGCCACCCCACCGCCGCCAGAGCCGGATCCTGAGCCGGAAAAATTGATTACCGAAGCCAATTTGTTTGGTAATGAGACGCTCTTTGATGATGAGGATAATGATGCTTATTCCTTTACTGCAGAGAACTTGCTGAGCGAGCAGATCTACATCGCCAAGCTGACCAAATGGACCAGTAATTTCGTTACTTATCCGCGCGGCGCCCTGCGCAATCAGCAAGAGGGCACCGTGCGCCTTACAGTTACGCTGGCACGGGATGGCCGGGTGAAGGATGTGCAAATCCTGGAGAAATCCGAGTACGACACGCTCAACAAAGCGGCAACCCGCGCGGTTAAAAGTGCGAGTCCCTACCCCGCCGTGCCCGACACCATTGCCGGCGAGCAATTCCTGTTTACGGTTCCGGTGGTATTTCGCCTTAATTAAGCCGCGTCTATGGCTTAATTAAGGGCTTTTAAACGCTCGAGAATCGTTCGTCGAATTTCGTTGAGTTCGAGCGGAGAAAGGCGCGGCATATTGCTTAAAGTTATTGCATGAAGGTGCAAACAGGGCGTGCGCGCATCAAGCTCCCGCAAGTCCCCTTTCACCAACACCGGCAATAACGGCAGATTGCTGGGGCGGCGTTGGTTGATCATCCGAAACCCTACCTGCAACGGCACTGTACGGAATGGGTTCTCTGTGCTCTTCACCGGTATCCGCAGCAGCAACTCGCCATTTTTCCCCGGCACTATGTGCAAACCGGTGGGCTTGACCGCCGACTCGGGGATACCGTGGAAAATATCGTGATGCGCGTAGGGGTTGGGCAATATGACCAGCCGGCTGTTTTCTTCCGCCGGCATGAAAATGTTGTAGTTGGTATACAACTGCTGCACGGAGCCTGAAAAAACGCACAGTTTGTTTTCAAAGTTCAGGACGAACTCATGGGCCCGCTTGCGCTGCTTGAAGGTGTCGAGATCCCATATCAGATCTTTGTTGTCGTCTTTTTTGCCGACGTCGATACTGTTCAGATCATCAAACATGGATCAGNCAACACTCCGGAATCAGTCAATTTCCGGCCNACAGTAGTGCAGGCCTGAAAGTTATCTGAGGTAAGTCTAGTCCGGCTTAGCCCAGCTTTCCGCAAGCTGNCTCGATGGCGACAATAAAAACTGATTATCCCTTACCAGGGCAGNANCTCTCCGTTGGAATGCCAGAAGCTGCCACTGTTTTCCAGATTCAGCTCATCGATCCGCGTTATTAGTCTGCGGGCCGCCTCCTCTGCTGAAATATCCCCGCCAAACCCGACCATCGCCGTCTGTACATAACCCGGGTGCAACAGCGCCACTGCGATTCCACGCGGCTGGAGATCCCGCGCCAACGACACTCCTGCGATATTCAAAGCAGCTTTGGACATACGGTAGCCGTAGCGGCCGCCCGAGGTGTTGTCCGCAATGGAGCCCATGCGGCTGGTGATCAGGGCCACTTTGGCGCCTTTACCAAGATTGGCCAATAAGGCTTCTGTCATCCGCAGCGGTCCCAGTGTATTAACCTGAAACTGTTCCAGCACCGTCGCGTAATCAATATCACCCAGCCGCTCATCACGAAGAACGCCCGCGTTGTTGATCAATACATCAATGGCAACCCCTTTCAGTCGTTCCTGCAATCCTGCGATGGAAGCTGGATCCGCCACATCGACGCCGGCAAAAACCTCCGCCCCTGAGCTATCCAACTCTGAAGAACTTTGGCGACAAACGGCGAGCACCCGTTCGCCTCTGCGCAGATAGTGCTCAACAAAAGCCAGACCAATGCCGCGATTTGCACCGGTAATTAAAATCGTCTTTTTCATAGGCCCTCTTCAATAAACATAATCGACATAAGTTTGAGCACTGCGGAAGTGAAAAGCTCCTGCTAGGTAGCTCACTCCTCCTGCTGCAAATAACGAAACAATGCCTCTATATCCGCTGCGGAAAAACCGCGATAGCGTAAAAAGTTGATTTGGCGGAACTTTTCCTTGGAATCCTTGGGAAGAATTTTGAATTTCTTCCGCCACACCTGAATGAGTTGCTCGAGATGTTGTTCTCCATCCTTCAACTCCGCCAGGGCTGAGTCAGTCAGATCGGCGGCGAGCCCACGCAGGCGCAGCTCCTGACGCAAGCGCTGAGCCCCATAACCTTTGTTTAATCTGGAACGAATATAGGCTTCGATATAACGCAAGTCAGATTGATAACCCTCACCCTCAAGACGGGCAAGAGTTTCCTGAACCAGTGTTTCGGAATCGGAAAAGCGTTTGAGCAACTTCTGCCGCAATTCCTGTTGGGAATGTTCCCGGCGCGCAAGCAGCGCCAATGCAGCATTGTAAATTTGCGAGGAGAGTTCTGACGATGTCACGGAAGAAAGACGGGGACCGTTTGGTCCCCGCTGCAACTTATTCAGTTACATCTTCTTCGACGTATTTTGAGGATACGGCTTTGCCTGCAGGCCCTAACAATTCCTCCTTGATCCTGGTCTCGAGACTCTGCGCCAAAGCGCTGTTATCGCGCAGGTACTGAATCGCGTTCTGCTTGCCCTGCCCGATCTTATCCCCTTGATAGCTGTACCAGGCCCCAGCTTTGTCGATCATGCCCAGCTTGACGCCATAATCGATAATTTCACCGAGGCGGTTGATGCCCTGGCCATACAGGATCTGGAATTCCGTCTGTTTGAAGGGGGGTGCCACTTTGTTTTTGACGACCTTCACCCGGGTTTCGGAACCGACAACTTCCTCACCTTCCTTCACAGAGCCGATACGGCGAATATCCAGACGCACAGAGGAATAGAACTTCAGCGCATTACCGCCGGTGGTGGTCTCGGGGTTGCCGAACATCACACCGATTTTCATACGGATCTGGTTGATGAAAATCGCCAGACAGTTGGCGTTTTTGATGTTGCCGGTGATTTTGCGCAAAGCCTGCGACATCAGCCGCGCTTGCAAGCCCACGTGGTGATCACCCATATCGCCTTCGATCTCCGCTTTAGGCGTCAGGGCGGCAACTGAGTCCACCACCAGCACGTCAATAGCGCCGGAGCGGACCAACATGTCGGCGACTTCAAGGGCCTGCTCACCGGTGTCCGGCTGGGATACGATCAGATCATCGACATTGACGCCGAGTTTTTCCGCATAGATCGGATCCAGCGCGTGTTCGGCGTCGATAAAAGCGCAAGTGCCGCCATTGCGTTGCGCCTCGGCAATCACCTGGAGGGTGAGAGTGGTTTTACCGGAGGACTCCGGCCCATAGATTTCAACAATACGACCACGGGGCAGACCGCCAATACCGAGAGCGACATCCAGTCCAAGAGAACCGGTGGAAATACAAGGCACAGCCGCGCGCTCGGCATCGCCCATACGCATAACCGTTCCTTTACCGAACTGCCGCTCGATCTGGGACAGCGCAGCCTGTAAAGCTTTTTCTTTATTGGCGTCCATTAATCAACCCCTCTAACCTGTATGTTCAGTCTGTAAACAACTGAGCGGGCAATTCCGCCGCACCCAGCCTATTTTGTACCGGCCGCACCTTAAGCGCCTGACCCCGAAAGCATAAACCAGCAATACTGTATAAGCAAACAGTTATTGTGTTTTTATACAGTATCACCCAAAACCTCAAGCAAACCTTGCAGGGCGACGACTATCGCCTGATCCCGCACCGCCTCGCGATCGCCAGAAAAATGATGGCATGCGCTGGCCACACCATCTGGACCGCTCCATCCAAACCAGACTGTGCCGACCGGTTTTTCCGCAGAGCCACCGCCCGGTCCGGCAATTCCGCTGACCGCCACCGCAAACTCCGCCGCTGCTGCGGACGCCGCCCCCTGCGCCATAGCGCGAACCACCTCGGCACTCACCGCGCCAAATTTCTGCAGAACGTCTGCGTCCACACCGAGGAGCCGCTGTTTGGCCTTGTTGCTGTAGGTCACAAAGCCGCAGTCAAACCATTGGGAGGAGCCCGGTACAGAGGTGATGGCATGGGCGATACCACCGCCTGTGCAAGATTCAGCGGTGGTCACTTTGGCGCCGCGAACACTCAGACGTTGGCCGAGTTGCGCGGCGAGGGAATAGGTCTCATCAGTCATGCCGGGCAACTTAAGTCATGGGCCGAAACGGCGCAAGCGCTACCGGACGTTCTGCTACAATGCCCGCCTTTTGTACTCCGGACGAGCTCGA
>Ga0065721_10049680_pt1 | contig 28967 bp, 23 predicted proteins | sample Mesricmetagenome_FD_59108 | JGI IMG/M metagenome (GOLD analysis project Ga0065721, IMG submission 59108) | Mesophilic microbial community from rice straw/compost enrichment Sample: eDNA_1 v2 (version 2) | ecosystem: Engineered > Solid waste > Grass > Composting > Bioreactor | place: USA: Davis...
CATTCGGCCGGAGGTCGGGGGTTCCGCGTCTTAATACTGAAGCTGCATCCGGACCAACGCGTCCTTGGCCGTCGTTCTCGGGTAATCCTCGTAGGTGTAGCTGATGCCGGAGATGCCGCGCGCGGCGTTCATCGCCTTCTTCACGTCGGTCTTCACCGCCGCGCCTTTCAAATAACGAACGACGAGCTCGTTGCGCTGGTCGTCCGCGGCCGCCCGGACCATGGCGGTCAACTCGCTTAGGTCGGAGGCGGTATACTCCTCCTTGAGATACGCGTATCCGAGCTGGCCGTACAGCTTGCGGTAAAAATCCGAAGCGGCCGTGGATTCGGCGGACAGGGTTTCCAGCGCGTAACCGTAATCGGAGGAGGCGGACGGATAATCTTCGGAGGCCTTCCATTTATGGTCGACGCGGATTTGCGAGTCCGTTAAGTTGTAATAGCCGTAATGGGCTTTGCCGGAGACGTCGGGAACGGGATCGTTCCAGGTGGCGTCGAGATGGTACCATTTCCCCCCGACGCGCACGAGGTTCCACGTATGGGCTCTGCCGCGGGACGTTCCTTCTACGATTTTCACCGGAATTCCCGCCTGTCTCATCATCTCGTAAGTAAGCAAAGCGTAGCCTTGGCAGACCGTTCGTCCTTCCGTCAGCCCGTCGTAGGCGGAGTGGGATACGAGACGGGTATCGTAAGCCAGATTGGTCACGATCCAATCGTGAATCGCCTTTTCCTTCTGATGGTCGTTCATTCCCGGGGCAATAATCCGTTTGAGCGTCCGGGCGACGCGGGATTTCACCTCGTTCGTCTGCTCGAGCGTCTCCCAATAGGTAAAATCGAAAGAGATCGAAGCGGTATTTCCGCGGATGGTCGCTTTGTAACCGTACGTCTTCACGACGTAATGCAAATAATCGTCCGCTCGGATCGCCGCTTCCAGCGTATCTTTGATGGTCTTCTTCAAGGCGGATTCCTTGCCGATCATTTTCAGCTGAACGGAGCTTCGGCGCTCCGCCAGCGCTTTGACGAGGTCTTGCTGAAGGCGGGCTTGCGATTGGGCGGGATCGGCGGCCAGAGCGGAAGGGAAGGCGGAACAGCCGGTTGCCAAGGCCAGGAAGCCGGCCAGGAAGGAGAAGGCGAGCAGCGATTTCATCCGTGATTTCATGGGCGTCATATCCTCTCTCTCGCTCTCCCCGGTCGGCGGAGCGCGCCTCGGCCGAACGGCCGGGAGTGCCTAGCGTATATATCCGTAATATAGCATAAGGGGCCGCGAAATCGAAGGCCGGTGCGCGAAGATGAGGATAAAGCCGCATGCGTCCGAGAAGGCCGTTTTCCGGAAAAGCAGCCTCGCCGTAGCGCGGAATATCGCCCGAGAAGCTCCCTTATCCGATTTTTCATCTTGCCGAAAGTTCTCTAGACTTAAATAGGCGAATAGAAAAAGACAACGGAGGGACCAAGCTTGACTCGATTGGATACGTTAAGGAGACGGAGCGAAATCTTGAAGCGCAACATCGACTCGATGATCGGCAAGGAAAACGGGCGGGGATTAAGCGCCCAAGAGAGCCGGTTTTACCGGGACCTGATTCGGAAATGGCATGAAAACGAGCACGAAATCCATTCGGCGAACCGCAGAGGGGACGACGGGCATTAACCGGCGCGCACGGACGGCGAACAAGCGGGACGGGAACGTTCGGCAACGTCGCCGGTCAACTATGGACTAACCGGACCGAAGGGACGGAGAAAGGCGAGGATCGCCTCTCTCCGCCCTTTTTTCTACGATACGGAATTTATAAGTTTCACGCTTATCCTTACCTGTATCGTCTCCGCAAAGCTTCTTCCGGCGTCCAAGGACGCCGAAGGCGTTTTGGCTTGTTAAACCCGGCTATTCGCCTTGAAGTTCCATCCCCCTTGGATCGGAGGGCTGCCGACGCCTGACGCTTGGGTCATCGAGTAGGAGAAACGGATGGCGTCGAATTTCAGTTCGATCGTCTCGGAATCGTTATGGAAATCGTAGGAGGCGACGGAAACGGCCGACAAGTCGATCGTCAGGTAGGGGACGCGATCTTCGCCGGGTCGAACGAAGACGAGCTTCGCCCGTTCGATCGAAGCGCCGGTCGCGGTCGCCTGGAAGAGGGCGACGGACGAGGCGTCCCAGGCTTTCGTCGCGGTAAAGGCGTTCATCGTCGCTTTGCCGCGTCCGCCTCCCGAGCCGGCGGCGGGCGCGGTTGAATGGGAAACGTTGAAACGCACCCCTTCGAGCGCGATCCAATTTTCGTATCCGCGCGCTTGGACTTCGCCCGAAATGCCGTCCAATTTCAAATAAACGTCGGCGTTCAACGGCGGCGCTTCCGGAGCAGACACGGCCGAAGCGGACGAGGCGCTCGCGAATAGCAGCAGCAAGACCAGCAGCGGAATCCACTTGGCTCTCGGCTTGCTCAAGGTCAATCCCCCTTTGGCGATCAGGATATCGGCAGTACATCCTTATTCGCAGACAAGCGGGTTTATGATTGGCGCCATGTTTTGCGATAAGCGAGAGGCGTTAGAGTCTCCCGCTGCCGGAACAGGTTGATGAAGTGGCTGACGTTCTCCACGCCGACGCCGGCCGCGATCTCCGAGACGGGCATATCCGTGTAGCGAAGCAGCTCCTTGGCGCGGGTAATTCTCGTGTTGATGAGATATTCGTTCGGAGAGAAGCCGGTATGCCGCTTGAACTCCTTCGACAGATGGTACTTGTCCACGGCGAAAGCCGAGGAGACGCCGTCCAGCGTCAGCCTTTCCCCGTAATGGCGATCGTAGTGGCGCATGACGCCGCGGATCAGGGAAGGTATTCCCGGGGCGGAAGCCGAGTCGCGGTTCTGCACGGAAAGCAGAAGCTCGGTGAGCAGATCGACGATCAGCCTCGAGCCGTACAGCTCCGATTGCAGCGTTTTGCGCTCGGAGAGCGCCACGATCTCGCCCAGGATGCCGGGAATTCTCGATTCCCCGGACAGCGGCAAGACGGGGCTCCCGGACGAAGCGAACCGCTCGTAGTAGGCCGGAGAGGAGCTGCCGTTAAAATGAATCCAGACCAGCTCCCAAGGCTGCTCCGGGGCGTTCCGATAATACTGGTATTTTCGACAATCGATAAAGAAGAGCCGCCCCGCCGTCAACTCGTAGGTATCGTCCCCGTAAGTCAGTTCTCCGCGCCCCCCGATCGTATACACGACCAAATACGAGTCCAGGTTTTCCCTTTCCGTGTAATAGGCGGGCATCGTGCGGAATTTTCCGGCTTCTTGTACATAATACAACGAAGATTTGGCGAACGCGGACGGCGTGGCGATCGTCCGGATGGAATCGCGCGTCCAGTCGTGAGAGGCGTCTTCTCGGTATGACGGCATGGCCAACCAGCTCCAAGATCGTGTGATTTTTGACCAAGATCGTAGGATGGCAGAAGCGGCGAAGGCATTTACAATCAAGCTATACCTATTATTTCATACGAGGACGGGGTGGTAAACATGTCTTTGGCGTTACCGATCAAACCGCCGCGCAAGGCGCGGATCGGATTGTACAGCGTCGGGCTTCGCGCCTATTGGGAGCAGTTTCCGGGCCTTCGGGACAGGCTGATCGAATACGGCAAGTCGATCGAGGCGCGCATGTCGCGGTGGGGAGAGGTGTTCAACTACGGGTTGGTCGATACGGAGGCGGAAGGGCGGAAAGCCGGAGAGTGGCTGAATTCGAACAACGTGGATCTCGTCTTCTGCCACGCGGCTACGTACGCCGCCAGCTCGACGGTGCTGCCGGTCCATCAGCTGTGCGAGGCGCCGGCCGTGTTCCTCAACTTGCAACCGACCGACCGGATCCATTACGATGAAACGACGACCGGGGAGTGGCTGGCCCATTGCGGAGCTTGTCCGGTGCCCGAGTTCGCGAACGCTTTCAACCGCGCGGGCATCCCTTTCCGAGTGATCAACGGGATGCTGGGGCTCGACTATACGCCGGCCGTTTCCCTGACGAACGAGAATACGGCGGAGAAGCCGGAAGCGATCCGCGCTTGGCGGGAGATCGAGGAATGGGTTCGCGCCGCTTCGGTTCCGCGCACGCTCAAGCATAGCCGGTTCGGCTTCCTGGGCAACACGTACAGCGGGATGCTGGACATGTACAGCGATTTCACGATGATCCAGGCGCAGACGGGCCTGCACGTCGAAGTGCTCGAGATGTGCGACCTGGACCGGCTGCTGAAGGACGTCACCGAACGCGAGGTTCAAGAAAAGCTCGAGGCCGTGCGAGAGATGTTCCGGATCAGCGGCGACTCGCCTTCCGATCCGATCGCGAGGAAGCCGACCGACGAGCAGCTCGACTGGTCGTGCCGCGTCGCGGCGGCCCAGGAGAAGCTCGTCCGCGAATTCGATCTGGACGCGCTTAGCTACTACTATCACGGCTCTCCGGGCGGGGAATACGAGAAGCTGCAAGGCGGCTTTATCGTCGGACATTCCCTGCTGACGGCCAGAGGCATTCCGTGCGCCGGAGAAGGAGATTTGAAGACGGCCGTCGCGATGAAAATATGCGACGTTCTCGGCACCGGCGGCAGCTTCTCCGAGATCGTCGTGGTCGATTACGTCGACGGCACGATTCTGCTCGGCCATGACGGCCCGTTCCACATCGCCATCTCGGAAGGCCAGCCGGTGCTTCGCGGCATGGGGCTCTACCACGGCAAGCAAGGAACGGGCGTATCCGTAGAGGCGAAGGTCAAGACGGGACCGATCACGACGCTGAACGTCACCCAGACCGGAGACGGCAAGCTGAAGCTCGTCTCGAGCGAGGCCGAATCGACGGACGGTCCGATCATGCGGATCGGCAACACGCAGACGCCGGTGAAGTTCCGGTCGCACCCGGACGAATACATGGAGCGATGGTTCGCCGAAGCGCCGACCCACCATTGCGCGATGTCCATCGGGCACAACGCTTCGCTGTTCGCCAAAGTCGGAGAGCTGATGCGGATCAAGCACGTGACGTTATAGAGGATATCGAAGCCGGCAACGCCATTTTAAGGTTCGAAAAGCGGGGGAGTCCATTTGTTCCGTATGATCGCGATTCTGTTCGGCATATCGTTGCTAATCGCTTCTTGCGGCTCCGGCACGGGGGGCAGCTACGAGCTCGTGTACTCGATGGAGCCGGCCGCTCCGGAAACCGGAACGCCGGACGGCACGAGCGGACCTCCCGCCCGTCCCAAGATCGCTCTCGTTCCCAAAGGGACGGGAATCGCCTATTTCGACTACGCCGCCGAAGGGGCCAGGGAAGCCGCCGAAGATCTCGGCGTAGAGCTGATCTATGAAGGCCCGCCCGGCGCCGACGCGGAGCTTCAGATCGAGACCATCGAGCGATTGATCGACCGGAAGGTCGATCTTATTGCCGTTTCGGCCAACGATCCGGACAGGCTTGTCCCGGTGCTGCGCAAGGCGATGGACCAAGGGATCAAGGTCGTCACCTGGGACGCGGACACGGAGCCCGAAGGCCGGCAGCTGTTCGTCAACATGGTCGATCCCGAGCTGCTGGGCAGGCATCTTCTCGACACGCTCGCGCTGACGATGGGCGAGAAGGGGAATTACGCGATATTGACCAGTTCCTTTTCCGCCGCGAACAACAACGAATGGCTCGAATGGATCAAGACGCAGCAGCGGGACTATTACCCGGACTTGAAGCTCGTGGACACCGTCGCGACGGACGACGATCTGGAGAAGGCGTACGAAGTCGCGAGCCGGCTGCTGGACGATCATCCGGAATTGGACGGCATTATCGGCAACTCCTCCGTCGGGCCTCCCGGAGCGGCGAAAGCCGTCAGGGAGGCGGGGAAGCCGGGCCGGGTCAAAGTCGTCGGCTTGTCCAGCCCGAACCTGATGCGGGAATATTTGCTGGACGGTTCGGCGCAAATGTCGACCTTGTGGAGCCCGAAGAAGCTGGGTTACTTGACGGTTACGCTGGCGAACGGCCTGCTGCGCGGCAAGACGCCGGCCGACGGCGAATTGGTCGAAGGCGTCGGGCACATCCGCGTGGCGGGAGACACGGTCATAATGGGAGAGCCGCTCGATTTTACGGCGGAGAACGTAGGGCAATATGATTTTTAGGCGCTGGCGGGGCAAGAGATTTCGGGATTATCCTTTCGCTTACAAGCTGATCGCGACGTTCGTCCTGCTGACCGTGCTCCCCTTGCTGCTGCTCGTCTTTTTCTCCAACACGCAGTACGCCAGATCGGTCCAGGAGCAGATCGGGGAATATATGCCGCGGTTTCTCTACCAAGCCAACGCCGACGTCGACAAGCATATCGGAGAGCTGACGACGCTTCCGGAAATGCTGTTCAATTCGGAGGACGTTCTGGCGATTCTAAGACGCGAAGGGTACGAGCGGCGCTCGGACTTTAACCGGGACCAATATACGCTGAACGGCTATTTGGCCCGGACCTACACGAGCGGCAGGAACGCCGACGTCATGGGCGTATTCGTCTTCTCGAACGGGCGGCTGTTCCATAGCTCCAAAGTCGCCTTCGAGGAGGCCGATTGGCGGGCCGGACTCCAAGCGACCGTCGAACGGACCGAGACCGTGGGAAGCCAAGCGCGCATCCTGCTGCCCGACGAGATCGGCGCGAGCCTCGCGACGGAGGTTCCGTACGTGTTCATCCTGAAGCCGATCAACGACAACGACAACCGGAGGAATCTCGGCACGATGCTGATCGCCGTCGACCTGAGCTTCATCGACGACATCGTGCGCAACTTCGAGAGGAACGAGAGAGCCGATCTGTGGGTGATGGCTCCGACGGGAAAAATCATCTTCCATACGGACCGCGACCGGATCGGCGGCAGCGACGAGAACAAAGACCGCTATCCGACGCTGACCGGGAGCTTCCGGACGAGCGGCGGCGGGGAGTCCCGGCTCGTCAGCGTCAACCAGTACGGAGATCGGGGATGGATTCTCGTGCACAGCATTCCGCTCAAGGAGCTGACGAAGAGAACCGATCTGGTCCGCAACGTCTCCGTCTTCGTCGTCGTCGGAGTGATCGTCTTGACGTCCTTGATCGCGATCGTCATCTCTTACAGCATGACCCGGCCTTTGAAGAAGCTGAGCAGGCTGATGAAGACGGTCGAGATGGGAGACTTCGAGGTCGATCTGAAGGTGCAAAGCGGAGACGAGGTCGGCACGCTGGCGAGGAGCTTCAACTCGATGATCTCGACGATCCGCAACCTGATCCAGCAAAATTACCAGATCGAGCTGCGCCAGAAGGAAGCCGAGCTGTACGCGCTTCAGTCCCAGATCAATCCGCACTTCATGTACAACACGCTGGAGACGATCGGCATGGCGGTCGAAGAAGGGGACTCGGAGCAGGTCGTGGATATGGTGACGCTGCTCGGACGGATGCTGCGCTTCTCCGTCTCCAATCAATCCAAGTCGGTGACGATCGCGGAGGAGGTCCAGCACGTGAAAGACTACCTGACGATCCAGAAGTTCCGGTTCGAGGACCGGGTCGGCTTCGAGATCGTCCAAGTGATGAACGACGAGGACTACCATTCGCTGTATACGCCGAAGTTCATTCTTCAGCCGATCGTCGAGAACGCGATCAAATACGGGCTGGAAACCCGCAAGAAGCTCGAGGTTCACATCGCCGCGAGCCAGGAATTCGTCGCCCGCTCGGGCAAGCGGGACATCGTGTTCCGGATTCGCGACAACGGGCCGGGCATTCCGCCGGAGAAGATGGAGCAGCTTGAGCAATCGCTGAAAAAGGTCGGCTTCGAGGAGCGGGGCGCCCACTTCGGCCTGATCAACGTCAACGCCCGAATCGTCATGATGCACGGCCCGGACTACGGATTGCAGCTGCACAGCATCGTCGACAAAGGCACCGAAGTGATCGTCCGGATCCCGATGACCCGAAAGGAGGCCGATGTCCATGCAGCCGATTAGAACGCTGATCGTCGACGACGAAGCGCGAATCCGCCGGGGGATCGAACGGCTCGTACTCTCGTGCGGCGAAGGCTGGGAGGTCGTCGCGACGGCGAGCGACGGGAGGGAAGCGCTCGATTACTTTCTCGCGACGAACGGGGCGGTCGACCTGCTGATCACGGACGTGAAAATGCCGGAGATGGACGGACTGACCCTCATCCGCGAAGCGAAAAAACGGTTCTCCTTCTATCCGCTGCTCATTAGCGGTTACGACGATTTCGTCTATCTGCAGACCGCGCTGAGGGAAGGAGCGCTCGATTACCTGCTGAAGCCGGTCGATCGCGAGCAGTTCCGCGCCCGGATGGCCGAAATCCGCGCCATCGTCGAGAAGGGGCGCTATCAGACGCAAAAGCGCGGGGAGATGGAGAAAGAAGCGGAGAAGCTGCGGAAGACGAAGCAGGTCCAGACGCTGAGCTACATTACGTCGATGGACATCGATCTGGCTTCGCTAGGCTACTGGGTTGACGAGTTTCCGAAGGGAGACTACCTGTTGCTGTCGATCCGGATGGACGCGATGCCCGTGAAGACGAGGAGCTACAAGCCCAGCGATTGGAGGGCTTACTTCTATGCGATCGAGAACATCATGGGCGAGGTGCTGGACGACCATTTCGGGCGGCCGGGACGGCAGGGATGGCTCTGGAGGGGCGGGGAAGCCGAGTTCTGGATGCTGCTCTTCGGCCGGGAATCGGAGACGGAATGGGAAGAGGCGGCCTACTCGCTGGCGGTCAAGCTGCAGTCCTCCATCCAGACGTACACTCCGTTCTCGGTGTCGGTCTCCTACGGCGATCCGATCGTGGACCTGTACCTGCTGCCCGAGGCGAAGCGGCAAGCCGTCGCGCTCATGAACTACCGGTTTCTGTACGGCGGCAACCGGATTTTCCGCGCGGGAGCGGAGCTGCCGGACGCGCCCGGTGCCGACGCGGGGCCGCTTTCGGGGCCGCTCGACAAAGAGCTGGCGGACGCGGCGAGGAGGCTGAAGCGAAGCGTCGAGCAGAGCAACGCCGAGGAAACGGCCGAAAGCCTGAAGCTGCTGTTCGAGCTGCTCGACCGGCTGGAGTCTCCCGTCCGGCTCCGGAACGCCGTGCGGAACGCGATGATCCTCGTTCATTCGGCGGGACTGGAGAACCTGGTCGGCGGGCCCGACCCCCTGTCGATCGAAGAGGAGATTCACCGGGCGGAGAAGGCGACGACGCTTCACGAGCTGAAAGCGGGGCTGCGGTCGTTGACGGACAAAGTTCTCGGGGAGATGGCGAGGGCTCGCGACAGCGGCAGCCGCAAGCCGATCGAACAGGCGAAGAGCTGGATTCGGGAGCATCTGGACCAGGAGATCACGATCAAGAGAATCGCCGACCAGGTCTATCTGAACCCGACGTATTTCAGCGAATCGTTTAAGCTGCAAACCGGAGAAACGATGCTCGATTACGTGACGCGGGAGCGGATCGAGAAGGCGAAGGAGCTGCTCGCGGATCCCAAGCTCAGAATCCAGGACGTCTGCGGCCGGATCGGGTATCAGGACGCGAAATATTTCGGCCGCTTGTTCAAGCAGCGGACGGGGCTGACGCCGTCCAAATTCAGAGAGCAAAGACTTCCCCGGCAAGGAGGGAACGAAGATGGCAACGAATAAAAGCAATAAGTTCGCCTGGACCTGGAAGGTCAAGGAGGACCGGCTGGAGGAATACGTCGCGCTCCATGCGGAGCCGTGGCAGGAGATGATGGAGGAACACTCCCGCGCCGGCATCCGCAACTATTCGATCTTCCGGAACGGCAACCAGTTTTTCTATTGCTTCGAGTGCGACGACGTGGAGAAAGCGTTCGAGTACGTCGGGCGGAGCGAGGTGTGCAACCGCTGGAACGCGCTTACGTCGGAGATGGTCGAAGGCTCCTTCGACATGCGGGAGGCCGAGCCGATCCGGCCGATGACGGAAATCTTTTATTTGAAATAGCGGCGCCTCCGCGCGGATTTCAGCCCTCGTCCGGTTTTCCGGACGAGGGCTTTTCGTCGCGCCATCACCCGAAGTTTATCCCCCCAACCTGAATAATGTCACCTATGGAGGACACCCTGACAACTGTATCTTAAGAGTTGTAGTTCAACTCGAGCGAACCTAAAGAGAAAAAAAGGAGGGGACGGGATATGGCCGAGGCGGAATACGTTCTGGAGCTGAAGGGCATCACGAAAATCTTTCCGGGCGTCAAAGCTTTGGACGACGTCTATTTCAAATTGAAACCCGGCGAGATTCACGCTTTGATGGGCGAGAACGGAGCAGGCAAGTCGACCTTCATCAAGGTAATCACCGGCGTTCACGCCCCCGAGGAAGGCGAAATGTTCTTAAACGGACAGAAGGTCGCGTTCACCCATCCGACCGACGCGCAGAAAGCCGGCATCGCGGCGATCTATCAGCACGTGACGAACTATCCCGATCTTAGCGTGACCGAGAACATCTTCATGGGTCACGAGAAAATACAAAAAGGCACGAGAAAAATCCGCTGGAGCGACATGCACGAGGAAGCGGGCAGGCTGCTGAAGGAGCTCGGAGCGTCCTTCAGCCCCAAGACGCAAATGGGCGCGCTGAGCGTGGCCGAGCAGCAGATCGTGGAGATCGCGAAAGCGTTGTCCGTGAACGCCAAGATCATCATCATGGACGAACCGACCGCCGCGCTGACCAAGAACGAGAGCGAGGACCTGTACCGCATCACGGAAAGGCTTCGCGACAACGGGGCGTCGATTATATTCATCTCTCACCGCTTCGAGGATATGTACCGGCTGGCCAGCAAAGTGACGGTATTCCGGGATTCGAAATATATCGGCACGTGGGACGTGGACGAAATCTCGAACGCGGATCTGATCGTCGCGATGGTCGGCCGCGAAATCTCGCAGCTGTTTCCGAAGCAGGAAGCGAAGATCGGGGAAGAAATTCTCCGGTTGGAGGGACTCGGCCGAACGGGGTATTTCGCGGACGTGTCCTTCTCTCTGAGAAGGGGCGAAATTCTCGGCCTGACCGGGCTGGTCGGCGCGGGCCGCACGGAAGTGTGCGAGACGCTGTTCGGAGTAGCGAAGCACGACAAGGGGAAGATTATTTTCAAAGGCGAAGAGCTGAGAGTAAAAAGCCCCAAGGAAGCGATGAAAAAAGGGATCGGCTATCTGCCGGAGGACCGCCAGAAGCAAGGTCTCGTGCTCCAATGGGGGATCGGACGGAATATTACGCTCCCGGCGTTGAAGCGGTATTCGAAGAACGGCTTCCTGAACAACCGCAAGGAGCTGGATTCGGCGAAAGCGTTGGCTGAGAAGGTCGGCGTCAAAGCGAAAAGCGTATTCACCCTCGCCAGCGCGCTGTCGGGCGGCAACCAGCAGAAGGTCGTCTTCGCCAAGCTGTTGACGGGCGAATTGGACGTGCTCATTCTCGACGAGCCGACCAAAGGGGTCGACGTCGGAGCCAAATCGGCGATCTACGAGATGATCAGCGATCTGGCCGGCGCCGGGTACGGCGTCATTATGGTTTCATCGGAGATGCCCGAGATCATCGGCATGTGCGACCGCGTGGCGGTCATGCGCGAAGGCCGGATCACGGCGATTCTGAATCGCGAGGGCTTGACCCAGGAAGCGATCCTGAAAGCTTCGATGGACGATTCGTCGCCTCAATCGGGCGGAAAGGTGGCTAAAGCATGAATCATACGGGAACGGATGCCGCCGCCCTGCAAAGAACGCAAGGAAAGAAGGCTTCGCTAAGCTCGTACATCGCGAAGTTCAGAGAGCTCGGACTGCTGGCGTTCATCGTCATTCTGGCCGTCGGCGTCCAGCTTCGCAATCCCAGCTTCCTCACTTGGGAGAATCTTAACGATATCGCGACCAACACGGCGATTCTCGCCATTCTCTCCGTCGGGATGATGCTCGTCATCATCACGAGGGGGATCGACTTGTCGATCGGAGCGACTCTGGCGTTGTCCGGCATGACCGCCGCCCTGACGGTCAGCCACAACCCGGGGTTGCACCCGCTGGCGGCCATTCTCGTCGGCGTCGGAATCGGGCTCCTCTGCGGCATCGTCGTCGGCTTCCTCGTGTCGTGGGTCAATATTCTGCCGATCATCGCCACGCTGGGGATGATGAACGTCTTCCGGGGGCTGACGTTCGAGACGAGCGGCGGCAAGTGGGTCAGCGCCCACCAGATGCCGGAAAGCTTCAAAGGCATCGCGACGGGCGCTTTCCTGGGCATCAACAATCTGATCTGGATCGCGGCCGTCATCTATATCGTCGCTTATTATTTCGTCAGCCATACCCGCACGGGCCGCAGGGTGTACGCGATCGGCAGCAATCCCGAATCGGCGAAAATCAGCGGAATCCGCTCGGGCCGGATCCTGTGGCTCGTCTACACGATCATGGGCGGATTGTCGGGCCTCGCGGGCGTCTTGTGGGTATCCAAGTTCGCTTCGGCGCAAGGGGACACGGCGGCCGGCTACGAGATGAACGTCATCGCGGCCTGCGTGCTCGGCGGCGTCAGCATCGCGGGCGGCGTCGGCAAAATCTCGGGCGTCCTGCTCGGCGCGATCCTGCTCGGCATTCTGAACAACGCGCTGCCGATGATCAACGTGTCGCCGTTCTGGCAAAATTTCATTCAAGGCGCGATAATCCTCGTCGCGGTATTGGTGAACGCGATGGTCAAGCGGGGGATCGACCGCAATAACCTGATGAGGAGGAAGATCTAGCCATGGAACAAAGATTGATCGCCAATAAGAAGGACTTTACGCTTAAGGGCTTCTTCCTTCAATGGGAATGGCTGCTCGTTCTCCTCATCTTCGCCGTATTCGTCATGAACTCGAATCTGTCGCCTTATTTCCTGGATACCGCCAATTTGTTGGACGCGACGATGGGCTTCCTGGACAAAGCGTTTATCGTTCTGCCGATGGTGTTCATTATTTTGCTCGCGGACATCGACATTTCCGTCGCCTCCATCGTCGCTCTCTCGTCCGTCATCATGGCGGACCTGTATAACCACGGCGTTCCGATGGAGCTGGCCATGGTCATCTGCCTCGCGGTCGGCACGCTGTGCGGCTGGATCAACGGGCTGTTGATCGTCAAGTACAAGGAGCTCTCGGCGGTCATCGTCACGCTGTCGACGATGATCATCTACCGAGGAATCGCCTATATTTTGCTGGAAGACCAAGCGTCGGGCAAATTCCCGAGCTGGTTCAATTTTCTGGGCTGGGGATACGTCGGAGGCATTCCGTTCATCCTGATCGCTTTCGTCGTCTTCGCGATCGCGTTCTGGATTCTGCTTCACAAGACGAACTTCGGAAGAATGCTGTACGCGATGGGGAACAATCCTACCGCCGCCCGCTATTCCGGGGTTCAGGTCAACAGGCTCAAGGTCATCGCCTTTACCTTGGCGGGCTTGATGTCGGCGGTTACCGCGCTGTTCCTGACCTCCCGGATGGGCAGCACGCGCCCGAACATCGCCACGGGCTACGAGCTCGAAGTCATCGCCATGGTCGTTCTCGGCGGCGTCAGCACGGCCGGGGGCAAGGGACGGATGATCGGCGCCGTTCTCGCGGTGTTCCTGATCGGCTTCCTGCGCTACGGCCTAGGTCTCGTGAACGTGTCCGCGCAAATGCTGCTCATCATCATGGGCGTCCTGCTGATCGTCTCCGTTGCGGTTCCGGAGCTGAAGCAGCGCTTCAGCTTCGCGAGGAAGAGGTAGACGCCGTCCGGCGTTCCTCCGGCGCGTTTCGTTACATCACGGTTTCCGGACCGTTTTGTATAGATCTTTTCATCAGAATTACAGAGCGAAAAGGGAGGAATAGAAAGTGAAAGCGAAAAAGTTTCTCGGCATTTTCCTGACGGTCGTCCTGCTGGCCGGCGTATTGTCCGCATGCGGCGCCGGCAACGACGGAGGCAACGCGGCCAGCCCGGGGGCCGGCGGCGGCGCCGGAGAGGCGGGCGCGAAGAAAAAGTTCGCCATTATCTACAAGAACACCGGAAATCCGTACGGCGAGAAAGAGATGGAAGGCTACAAGAACGCCGTCGAAGAGCTCGGCTACGAAGCGATCCTGAAGGCTCCGGACCAACCGACGGCCGAAGCCCAGATCACGATGATCAACGAATTGGTCTCGCAGAAGGTCGACTCGCTGGCCATCGTCGGCAACGATCCGGACGCTCTGCAGCCGGCGTTGCAAAAGGCCATGAATTCGGGCATCAAAGTCATTTCCCTGGACTCCGCGGTTAACGCGCAAAGCCGTCTGCTGCACGTCAACCAGGCGGATCCGGAACGGATCGGCCGCACGCTCGTGCAAGGCATGGTCGAGATGATCGGCGGCTCCGGCGAGATTGCGATTCTGAGCGCGACTTCCCAAGCGACGAACCAAAACCTGTGGATCGAATGGATGAAGAAAGAGCTCGAGGACCCGAAATACGCCGACGTGAAGCTGGTCAAAGTCGCTTACGGAGACGACCTGCGCGACAAGAGCGTGTCCGAGACGGAAGCGCTGCTGAAATCGTACCCGAACCTGAAGGGCATCATCTCCCCGACGACGGTAGGCGTTGCCGCCGCGGGCAAAGTGTTGACGGACAAAGGGCTGAAGGGCAAAGTCCAATTGACCGGCCTCGGCTTGCCGAGCGAAATGGCCGCTTATATCGAAAGCGGAGTCTGCCAATGGATGTACCTGTGGAACCCGCTTGACGTAGGCTATCTGTCCGGCTATGCGGCCGAAGCGCTCGTCAGCGGCAAGATCACCGGCGCCGCGGGCGAGAAATTCACGGCCGGCAAGCTCGGCGAGAAGGAAATCATCGCCGACGGAGAAGGCACGCAAGTGATGCTGGGCGATCCGTTCAAATTCGACGCGTCCAACATCGCCGAGTGGAAAGACGTCTATTAATCCCGCAATCATCAGAAGAAGCCGTACCGAGGTCGGGCGACCGTCGGTACGGCTTTTTTTGCGCGGACACCCGGCAGACTTCGGCGGCGTTACCCGAGAGGATATCTCGTTCTAAGCTTCATCGCCATGCCCGCGATCGCGTCCTCGTCCGGCTGTGCGAGAGGTTCCAATGCGGAACGGGCGTTCTTCGTCAAGATGTCCGCGATCGCGGCGGCGAACGCCTCCGCCGTCGCGAGCCCGTCGACGCGCCGATCGGCTAGACTGGTCATGACTTCCGGCCGCACGATCGGGTAGGAGCCGGGCGCCGCTCCGACGGCCGCGCGGTCGTAAAAGGAGCGAACCAGCTCCGCCCGCTTCGGGCCCGATCCTTCGACGAGTACGAAAGCTTGGATGATCATCGCGCGCAGCAGCCGCCGCTGAGCGATGCCGCAGAACTTCAGGCCGTCCATGCTCAAGTCGAAGTCGCCGGGGCAGTAGGAGCCGGCGACTTCGCCCCGCCGGACGTCGGCTCCGTGCCTTGCCGCCGCCAGGCGGATCAAGTCGTACATGCGGGCGAAGTCGTTCCGGAAATCCTGCCGGCTTCCTTCGGGGATCGGCAGGACGAGGGAGACGTTGACGACGCCCGCGTCGAGAGGCACCGCGGCGCCGCCCGAGCTGCGGGCGAGCGCGGAGCGGCCTTGCGCTTCCAGCCATCGGACCGCCTTGGCCGCGCCCGGCAGCCGACTGTCCCTCGTCCCGAGGACGAAGGCGCGCGGATGGCGCCAAAGGTGGCAGACGGGCGGACCTCCGTTCCCCGTCGCTTGGCCGAACAGCTCGTCCAGCGCGAAGGAGCGGGCGACGTCTCCGTCCCGAACGTCGCCCGTTCGATCGACGACGCGTATGCCCGCCGCCCAGTCGAAAATGTGGCTCATGGCGCGTGCGCTCCTCCCTGATGCTTCGTTTTAAAGTACTTAAGGATGATGTGTATTCTTCAGTATGATTCTCATGGCGCTTATTTGGGGAGTATCCATCAATTGGATTATCCAGGTCACAAAAATCCATAAAATAAAGCCGGCTATAGATCAGGCCACGAAAGCGGCCGCAGCTGACGTGGACGAAGTGGAAAAGGCTCGAGGAAATCTTGTTTGGGATAGCACAAAGGGTGTTGCAAGTTTATATAAATACATGCGACTAAACATGAAACTCGATGTGGATGACAATCCGCTAACCGGTAGCTTCCTCCACGAAAGACCTATAGTACATGTACTCGAACAGTTTCAGCGCCTACGTATCCATTTGTTTATCAGAAAAATTTAACGGTAAATGCTGGGCTAAAAGAAGAAACGACTCGAAATATTCAAGTCACATTATTCGGCCCCGCAAGTACTTCGCACATCTCCTTGACGGTCCATTGATCCCGTCGTTCACGGTTGTACGTATAGAGCTGGCATGCCTTTACCGCTTCCGGTCTTTTGCGAAAAAACCGAGTGCGTCCTTGAGAATTTCATTCGCTCGGCGCAACTCGCCTATTTCTCTTTCTAATTCGATTTCACGCGCAGTCTTATCGGCAGATGCATAAGTCCGTCGGCTCCCGATATGCGCTCCGTCGCCGTGCAATGTTCTTTGCTTTCTCCAGCCCTGCAAGGTATAGTAGGCTACCCCTAACTACTCGGCGGCGTTCTTTGGTCCGATCTCATCGCTCAGTCTTACTGCTTCTTCTTTGAATGCTTTATCGTACCGATTCATTGTCCCTCGTCCCCTCGTTAGCTTTCATTTTATTTCATACGAGGGTGTTTTTCGACTGCATTTTTATCGTAGCACTCCATATGCCATTATTCATTTTTGTCGCGAGAGGGATACGCCAAAACTGCCGGATGTTTGAATAGTAATGACCAGGACGAGCCCACTATAATAGGGTTTATAAAATTAAAGAAATCCGGCCGGGTTCCATCTTTAATTTTCGAAGCGTTTTCATTACCTAACTTAGAGGGGGATCTGAAATGAAAATCCAATCGTCTTGGGTTTCGGCCATTTCTATATTCATGGTTTGCGTCATGTTAACTTTGAGCGCTTGTTCTTCATCGTCGAATTCTTCAGGCAACGCGTCGCCTTCTGCAAGCGCTAACTCGGCTTCGCCCGCGAACAATTCGGTGTCGTCGGGAACGCCTGCCGAAGGCCCGTTCGAAGGCTGGGTCGAAGGCTTGCCCAAAATCGAAGCGCCTGCGGGATTCGATTGGAAGCAGTTTGAAGGCACGCAGCTGAATTTTATTTCCGAGAATACTCCGCCATCTTCTGCCCTTGCCGCCAACATTCAGATTTTCGAGAAAGCGACAGGCATTAAAGTGAACATCGAGCAGAGCAATCTGGATATGGTGGCCGAGAAAGTCGGATTGGACTTTAACGCGAAGAACGCAAACTACCAGTTGATTTACGCCGATCCTTATCAGATCCTGACGAAGCAATCCCGCAATTTTATCGATCTGAATACGTTTAACGAAGACCCGTCCTTGCCTCATGTACCTGGCGGAATAGAGGATTTTATCGAAAGCCAGCTTCAAGCCGACGGCTACATGGGAGACACCGAGCATCTGTATGCGCTGCCTTATGACAGCCCGACGATGGTTCTCGCTTATCGCACGGACGTCTTCGAGAAGTATAAGGATCAATTCAAGGCGGATAAAGGCTATGATTGGACGCCTTCCGCCGATTTGACCTGGGAACAATATTACGAAATTTCCTCGTGGATCAACGAGAAAGTGAAATCCGGAACGATTACGGAGGTCAAATACGGATCCGGTCACGAAGCCAAGCAGCACGACGCGCTGCAAGCCGACTTCAGCAACGTTCTCGGCGCATACGGAGCCGATTACTTCGAAGGAGAGAACTTAGGCACCGTAGGAGCGGCCAAGCCGGGCAAATCGATGCTGACTTCGCCTGAAGCTCTCGAGGCGGCTGCCATGTACAAGAAATTGATCGAGGTTGCGGCTCCGGGCAGCACGACGTGGGATTGGACAGGCGTCGCGGAAGCTTTCGCGGCAGGCGATCTGGCTATGGCTCCGATCTTCCATGAGAATAATGCGATGTTTGAAGACGAGAACAAGTCCAAGATCGTCGGCAAGGTGGCATGGTCTATTCTGCCGAAAGGAAAGAAACGCAATTCCAACTTGTTCGGTGGAACGGGCATTGGAATCAGCAAGTACGCAAGCGAGAAGGAGCAGAAAGCGGCTTGGCTGTTTCTCGTCTGGGCGACTTCCCCTCAGGCGCAGTATATGATCCTGAAATCGAAGGAAGCCGGCTCTACGCCGACGCGCCATTCGGTCTATAACCTTCCCGACGTGAAGAAGGGGATGGAGCCGGGAACCGAGGAAGCGAAGGCGATGCCGAACCTGCTTCCGATGAACGCCGTACTTGAAGCCTGGAAGCTCGAGAACGTCTATATGCGCCCGAAAGTTCCGCAATGGCCTCAAGTGGATACGATCATCTATACCGAGCTGTCGAAGATGCTCTTCGACAAGCAGACGCCTGAAGAAGCCATGAGACAAATCGCCAAGAAGAGCGACGAGATTACCGGCAATTAACGATAGCGCCTAAACGATTAAAAAGCGCTTCGCGAGCGTCGGGCGTAAGGCCATCCCTTATTAAACCGGTCTTGCGCCCGATCGTTCTACTAGAAAGGAGCTTGCCAACATGCCGCGAATATCCGAATCAATGGCGCGACCTGGCGAAGCGGCGGCGTCCGTTCGGCCCGCGAAGCGGGCTAGAGGAAATCGGACGGAGTTCTGGATGCTGCTTCCTTCCATGATCGTGCTTGCGATTATTAGTATATTTCCGTTTATTTTTATGATCTATGCCAGCTTTATGGACTATAGCCTGTCTTTGGATGAACCGGTTTTTGCCGGGATCGACAATTGGCGGCGCGTATTCGAATCGGATACGTTCTGGCAATCTTGGGGGAGGACGGCGATCTTCGGAGTGTCCGGTCTCGTTTTGCAACTGGTGATCGGCGTCGTCGTAGCCTTGCTGCTGTATCATATCCCCAAAGGCCGTAATTTGATCGTGACGTTATGGATGCTGCCTTTGTTCGTTGCGCCGGTTGTGGCCGGCTTGCTGTGGAAATATTTGCTGGATTCGACCTATGGCTTGTACGACTGGTTTTTGCAGCAGCTTGGCATTCACACGCAAATTCTCGGGGATGTATCTACCGCCATGCCGGCGATTATCCTCATGGATATATGGGAATGGACGCCTCTCATTACGATTATTGTTCTGGCAGGCTTGCAGGGAGTCTCGCAGGAGCCGTTGGAAGCGGCGGAGGTCGACGGCGCGAGCGGGTTCCAGAAAATTCGTTATATTCTCCTCCCGATGGTTCGCCGCATGATCGTCGTTGCGCTGCTGATCCGCTCTATGGATATTTTGCGCTACGTCGATACGATTACGATTGCCACGGAAGGCGGTCCCGCGGATACGACGAAGACGATCGGATATTACTTGATGCAGGTTGCGTTCCGCTTTCAAGATATGGGCACCGCTGCGGCATTGGGATTAACGATGCTGGTCGTGACGATTTGCATGGGCAATATTTTCGTAAAAATGATGAAAAAGGGGGAGAAGTAAGATGGCCCTCAAACGCAAAGCAATATATTTAGTTCTATATGTTCTGATGTTTGCCGCAATGGTATGGGCGCTCATGCCGATTCTGTGGATGATGCTGTCCTCGGTGAAAACCCAAGTCAACATGTTCTCGATGCCGCCCAAGTTTTTCTTCGCGCCAACGTTTCAGACTTATCGCGATATGTTTACGGGGAGCGGCAATTTCGGAGAATTTCTGAGCAACAGCGTCATCGTGACCCTGTCGACCACGATCCTGTCCGTCGTTTTGGGGTTAATGGGGGGCTTCGCGATCGCAAGGGGGAACTTCAAACGGGAAAACTCCATCTCCTCCTGGATTATCAGTACCCGGATGGCGCCGATTCCGGCGGTTATTCTTCCGCTGTATCTCATGTTCGCCAAAGTGGGATTGATCGGCACGACCGTCGGATTGGTTTTCGCGTACACGACGTTTAACTTGCCCTTCGCGCTGTGGATGATGGCAACCTTCTTCAAAGACGTTCCCGTCGATATGGAAGAAGCGGCAATGATCGACGGCTGCAGCAAGTTCGAAGCTTTTCGCAGAATTGCCGTACCGGCTGCCGCTCCCGGCATTGTAGCAACAGCCATTCTTTGCTTGATGTTCTCGTGGAACGATTTCGCCTTTGCCTCGGTCTTCTCCGGGCGGGGGACGCAAACGGTTCCCGTTGCGGCATCGTTGCTCATTTCCCAGCACGGCATTCAGTGGGGGCAGGCGATGGCGACGGGAACGATCATTATTATGCCGATGGCGATATGCGGGTTGGCGGTTCGAAAATATTTGGTTCGCGGTTTGTCCATGGGAGCCGTGAAATAATCGATTGAGAGGAGGAACGGAGATGGCCGTTACAGCTTTGCCGGGTTTGCCCGCAACCATTCAAGCCGCGGTGCTGCTGCGCCAGATGGAAGTCGAAATGAAGGAAATTCCCATGCCCGAGATCCGCTCCGATGAAATATTGGTGAAGGTGATGGCGGTTGGGGTTTGCGGCTCCGATGTCCACTATTACGAGCATGGCAAAATCGGGCCTTATGTTGTGAAAGAGCCCTTGATCCTGGGCCATGAATGCGCGGGTGTCGTCGTTGCGACCGGGGAGAAAACTACGCGGTTCCGGCTCGGAGATCGGGTGGCTGTCGAACCGGGAGTCACCTGCGGAAGATGCGACGCTTGCAAATCGGGACGATACAACCTGTGTCCCGACGTCCGGTTTTTGGCGACGCCTCCGGTGAACGGAGCTTTCGTCCAGTATATCGCCGTAAGGGAGGATTTCCTGTTCCCGATTCCCGATCGCCTTTCCTTCGAGGAAGCCGCTTTGAACGAGCCTTTCTCGGTCGGCATCCATGCGGCGAAAAGAGTCGGCTTGCAGCCGGGGTCGACGGTGGCGATTATGGGGATGGGGCCGGTAGGTCTGATGGCGGTAGTCGCAGCCAAAGCCTTCGGCGCGTCGACAATCATTGTGACCGATTTAGAAGAGATTCGTCTGGAGGCAGCGCTTCGTTTGGGCGCAGATCATGCCGTTAACATCCGTCAGAAGGATGCCCTTGACGCGATCAAAGGCATAACGGGAGGGCTTGGTGTAGATGTCGCTTTCGAAACGGCCGGCAATCCTAAAGCGCTGCAATCTGCGTTATTATCGCTGAGAAGGGGAGGGAAGCTTGCGATCGTCGGACTACCTCCTCAGGAAGCGATAGAGCTGAACGTTCCTTTTATCGCGGATAACGAAGTGGATATTTATGGGATTTTCCGTTATGTTAACACGTATCCGCAAGGGATCTCGTTCTTATCCTCGGGGGTGGCCGACGTTCGGTCGCTCATTACCGACCGGTATCCGTTAGAGCGGACGCACGAAGCATTGGAACGGGCCCGTACGAACAAGAGCGGCAGTCTTAAGGTGATGGTATACCCGAATGGACAAGTCTGATGCAAGATTCGCACAGGAAGAGGGGAACTCTATGAACGTAATGGAACAGTTCCGGTTGGACGGCCGGGTTGCCATCGTCACCGGCGGAGGCATGGGGCTCGGCAAAGCGATGAGTCTCGCTTTGGCCCAGGCCGGATCGAATATCGTGATCGCGGATATTCGTCCGGATGCGGCTCTGGAGACGGCGGAAGAGATCAAGGCTTGCGGCGTGGAAGCGACCGTCATCGAAACCGACGTTACGAACGAGCAACAGGTAAACGAGCTGGCGATGAGGGTGGAAAGGCAATACGGCCGCATTGACGCTCTTGTCAACAACGCAGGCATCTCGCATCTCGACCCTGCCGAATCGTTGGAATTTTCGCGTTGGAACCAAGTCATCAACGTTAATCTGAATAGCGTGTTCCTGATGTCGAAAGCGGTGGGACGAGTCATGATTCGCCAAGGGCGGGGATCGATCGTGAATATCTCGTCGATGTCGGGATTGATCGTAAATACTCCGCAGCCGCAAGTCGCCTACAATGTATCCAAGGCGGGAGTCATCATGTTGACCAAGAGCCTGGCGTCGGAGTGGGCCGCGTATGGCGTGCGGGTGAATACGATCGCTCCCGGGTATATGAAAACGACGCTGACCGAGCCCTATTTCGAGTCCAAAGGGGAAATGGTTCAGAAATGGCTGGCCTTTACGCCGATGGGCAGACCGGGAATGCCCGACGAGCTTGGAGGCATCGCGGTATATTTGGCCTCCGATGCTTCATCGTTCGCGACCGGGGGCGTATTCAGCGTTGACGGAGGATATACGGTCTGGTAATTCATTTATCGGACCGGAGGGTATCGTCCGAATTCTGACGAACTTCACAACGAAGTCGGGTGGACTGCCATGTATAAGTTTGGTCGGTTGTTAAGCGCGATCGTATCCCAGAACATCTCCGCGTTAATCGTGGTAGGCATCTTTCGCGCTTTGTTCGGAGTATATGGCTGGTTCCCCGACGACCATCTGCATTTGATTGTCGGGCCGATGCTGAACTGGCTGGTTCCTTTATTGTTCGGTTATACGGGAGGGCAATTGCTGGGCGGGAAAAGAGGCGGCGTCGTTGCGGCGATCGTCATCTTCGGCCTTGCTTTGGCAAGCTCGGCGTCCATGATCTTCGTCGCCCTTATTCTCGGTCCGGCAATCGGCTGGCTCGTCAGCCGGATGGACCGATTGCTGGAGAACCGCTTGCCCATGGGGTTCGAACTGCTCGTCTCGAACTTCATTCATGCGGCGATTGCGGCGGTTCTTGCCTTGGCTTCCTTTACTTATATCGGGCAAACCTTGTCGAGCATGATCAAAGAAGTCAACGAATGGCTGATTCAGATCGCCAACTCGGGCTGGCTTCCGGCCGCTTCATTCGTCATTGAAACGTCCAAAGTCCTTTTCCTGAACAACGTTATTAATTATGGAATTATGGGACCGCTGGGAATATCCCAAATTCACGATTTGAGCAAATCGATTTTCTTCCTGCTGGAATCGAACCCCGGTCCCGCAATCGGGGTCATATTCGCTTATATTCTGAAATCCAAGGGCAAGCAGAAAAAAAGCGCGAAGTCGGTCTTGGCGATTCATGCGCTCGGAGGGATTCAGGAGGTTTATTTTCCATACGTGCTCATGAGGCCAATTCTCCTTATTCCGCTGATCGCGGGCAGTATGGCGGGAATAGGCGTTTTTCAATATTTGGATGCCGGACTTGTCGCGATCTCCTCGCCGCCCAGCTTGCTGCTCATCGCGGCGCTAACCCCCCGGGACGATATGATCTCGGTATTAATCGGCATTACGGTATCGTCTGCGGTGTCGTTTGCTCTTGCCTATTGCTTGGTGAAATCGTCGCCGGATACGGCATCCGGGGTTATGGATAATCGGGAAATGAACGTGGTCGAACGTCTTCAGCATATCCAGCAGTGGGAAGAGCTTAAGCAAGTACCTTCCCCGATTGTCCGGGCTCGGCGCGGAATGCATCCTGCGAATTCAGCGCGAAGGAATCCGAACAACTCCGAGGAAAATAAGCAGGCGTCGACGGACGAGAGAGCGGCCGAATCGGACAGCTCGGATCCTCCGGACAAGGAAGCGCGCGGTCCCGCGATCATTGGGATGATCTGCTTCGCCTGCGATGCGGGAATGGGCTCAAGCGCCATGGGGGCGGCGATGCTGAAGAAGAAGATGAAAGCCGCCGGAATCGGCGGGGATGTCAAGGTCGTCCATTCCGCGCTGGATCAAATTCCGCAGGAAGCCGATCTGATCATTACCCATCAGTATTTATTGCGAAGGGCGATGGCTAGCCTGCCGGATCGGGAATATTTGACGATCGATTCCTATACAAGCTCGCCAATTTACGAGACCCTTCTGGAGCGCCTGCGGCGCCAATCCGCCGAGCGGATTACGCACGATCAAGTGTTCATGGCCTGTGAAGCGGCGTCGCGGAAAGACGCGGCGAGGCAGGCGGCGGCTCGGCTTGCGTTGCTGGGGTATGCGGACGAATCGGCGCTGGACCGTCTAATGGGCGGAGAAGGAGCGATAATCGCGGAGCCTTGTCCAGGGGTGGCTTTTGCGTTGCTGACAGCGACCGGCGGCCGGACGGGAAAGATGAGGAACGGAACCGTGCTGCTCCAATTTCCCGAAGGGGTTCCGGGCGAGAAAGGTCCGATCGGCTTGATGATCGGAATGACCTGCTCGGAGGAAACGTTCGATAGCCGGTCGTTGACCTTGGCAGTGTTGCGCCTATCCGAAGGCGATATTCATGCCCTAAGGAAGACAAGAAGCAAGCAAGAGATGATCGAAGCCTTCCGGCGAGCGAATGAGGCGATGACCTCGGATGGCGACAAGGGGATTCGTTAGGGAGATTTGCAGGAGGAGGAGGATTTTAACGCATGAAAATTCAGCTGGGGATCAGCACGAACTTTGCAATCAAGCGGTGGGCCGATCCTGAGGATTGGGTGCGCGTGGTCGTACAGGAGTTAGGACTGCGCTTGATTCAATTTTCATTCGACCAATTCGATCCGCGGAGCGCTCCGGACATTGCCGCTGCTTACGGATACAGAGTGCGCAACGCGTGCGAGAAATACGGCGCCCGGATTCATTCTACGTTTACCGGTTTATCGATTTATTCTCATAATCTGTTGTTTCATCCTTTGCCTGAAGGCAGGCGGGATGGAGCAGACTGGTTCGAGAAATCGTTCGCGCTGACCCGGGAGCTGGGAGCCGGCGCGATCGGCGGACCTTACGGCGGAATGGATCTGAAGACCTTCAATGATCCAAATCGATATGGGAAGGCGAAGGAGCTGGCGGAGGAAGCGCTGGTAGAGCTCCTCTGGCGCGCCGAGACCTACGGAATTACCAGGTTTTATTGGGAGCAAACGCCGCTGCTGCGGGAAGGTCCTGTCGGAATCGTCCAGACGCTGGAGCATTTGGAGAAGATCAACCGAATGAGGAAGGGCAGGGGAGCGGAATTCGCCCTGTGCTTGGACGTCGGGCATGCGATTAGTCCGGATGCTTCGGGGGACGATCGCGATCCTTACGCCTGGCTGGAGAGATTGGCCTCGCACGCGCCGATGATCCATCTGCAGCAGACGGACGGGCGATACGATCGGCATTGGCCTTTTACGGCTGCCTTCAATTCCGACGGTATTATACATGCAGATAAAGTGCTGGAATCGCTGTGCAAATCTTCCGATGGCGATTCGGTCCTGTTTATTGAAGTCGTCCACCCGTTCGAGGAGAAGGATAGTCGCGTTTTGCAGGATATGATAGAGACCGTCGCTTACTGGCGGGATGCGCTCGATGCCAGATTCCGGTCGGAACAAGGGGGATGGGTAGGATGAAGGACGATTTCGATTGGCAAAATAAAGGGAAAACGATGCTGGAGGAGCTGTCGCGCAGCTTAATGGGAGTTCGTGTGCAGGAGCTGGACATGCTTGCGGATGAAATTGCCAAAGCGAAAAGAATATTCGTATACGGCTTGGGACGAGAACGGTTAATGCTGTTGTCCTTCGCGATGAGGCTTATGCATTTGGGCTTGCAGGTTCATGTCGTAGGGGACGTCACGACGCCCGCGATCGGAGAAGGGGATTTATGGATCACGAGTTCCGGAACGGGAAAGCTAGCTACGGTGGAAGCTTTAATGGGGATCGTTAAGCCTTCGGGGGCCAGAGTTCTGTTCCTGACCGCTTTTTCCGAAGCCGAACTGCCCCGCCAAGCCGATGTGATCGTCCGCATTCCGGCGCAAACGATGCGGGAAGGATCCGACGATCCGCGTTCGATACAGCCGATGGGCTCCCTGTTCGAGCAGACTCAGCTTCTGTTGTTCGACCTGTGCATCATTCGCTTAATTGAGCTGCTGGGAGCGGAAAGCTCGGCTATGGAGCAGAGACATACCAATCTGGAATAAGTTCCGTTATATTAGATTAGCAAGCCTACTTCGGGGAAGTGATGCCGCATGGAGAATAAGCCAAGAATCAGACTGAATTCCAGACAACGGGATATTCTGCTCTATTTTCTCGAAACCGACAGCTATGGAACGCTGGGCGACCTGGCCGAGCGTCTGAACGTAAGCGTTCGAACGCTTCAACGGGAATTGAGCGAATTGGAGCCGGTTATCGAGCAATGGGGCCTGAAGTTCGACAAGAAAGCAGGCTTGGGGTTGAAGCTTGCGGGAGACCGGGCCATTAGAGACGAGATGCTGTCCGTACTGGAACAGGATTCAACGCACAAAACGTACACTCCCGAAGAACGCCAATTTATGATCAAGCAATTGCTCTTGTCCAGCAAAGATCCGGTTAAGCTTTATTATTTAAGCAGCAAGCTATGCGTTACCGAATCTACGATCAGCTACGACTTGAACAGAATCGAGCCTTGGCTGGGCAAAAGCGGAATTCGTCTTGTGCGGAAGCCGGGCCTAGGCGTATATATCGAGGGCAATGAAAAGCAGATTCGCGCAGCGATTGCGGATTTGCTCTATGAGAAGGTGCCCCACGACCAACTTCTGGAGCTTCTTCATGCGCAAGCAAGCAATCGCACAGAGAAGCTGGAACGGTCGATCCGCGATCGGCTTCTTCATTTCATAGAGCCGCAGTGGTTGTTCAAGATCGAGCAGGTCATTCAGGATCTGGAGCGGAAATGGGGCTACGATATGGCCGACAGCGCCTATGTCGGCTTTGTCGTTCATCTGGCGCTGGCCGTTCAGCGGTTTAAGAATAACGAAGAAATCACCATAGAGCACGATATATTCGAAAAGTTAAAAACGACGTCCGAATACGCCCTGGCAACGGAATTGGCCGCTGCGCTCAGCTCTAAGCTGGAGCTGTCGATCCCCGAGAGCGAGATCGGCTATATTACGATGCATCTGCTGGGTGCGCGATCCAAGAACGTCTTCTCGACCGAATTCTCCCATTCGAGAATAAACGAATATGTCAGCCAAATGATCTCCGTTATGGAGAGGGAACTCAAGCTGAATCTGGAAAACGATCTGGCGCTGACGGACAATCTGGTGACGCATCTGACTTCGGCCGTTCAGCGAATAGAGCTGGGAATGACGATTCGGAACCCTCTGCTCGAGCACGTTAAGCAGCAATATTCGGACATCTTCGAAGCGACGCGAAAGGCTTCCAAAGTATTGGAACGGCAGATCGGCGCTCCCGTACCGGATGAGGAGATCGGTTATTTGGCGATGCATTTCGGCACGGCGATCTTGCGCAAACGGGAGACGGTATTCGAGCGCCGCCGGGTACTGCTCGTCTGCTCCAGCGGGATCGGGGCTTCCCGGTTGCTTTCCGCGCAGCTGGAGAAGAAGCTTCCTCAGCTTCATGTCGTCGATACGATCTCGCTGTTCCAACTGGAGGAATGGCTTCGTACGCATTCGCCGGTCGATTTGGTCATTTCTACGATGTCTATCCACCAGACGGAAGCGAGCGGATCCGTCGCCATCGCCGTAGTGAATCCCTTTCTGACCGACGACGATATTGCCTATCTGGAAAATAAGCTGAACGTGCTGCCGACCAAGGGCAGGCCCTATTCGGAAGAACAAACCGATATCGAGGAAGCGGTGGAGCAAGTCGAAGGATTTGGCAAAGCGTTGGCCAGTTTGCTGAATAAAATAACGGTGTTCGAAAATGTTTCTCCGTCCAATAAACAAGAGCTGATTCAACTCGTCCTGACGTTGGTCGAAGAGCATTACGAAGTTATCGATGCCGCGACGCTCAGAAGAGATCTGGAGAGACGGGAGGAGCTCGGTCCCGTCCTGCTCGAGGAAGAAAAGGCGGCGATGCTGCACTGCCGAAGCGAAGGGATCGGCGAGATGTGCATATGCGTATTGAAGCTGAATCAGGATGTGAATTGGACAGTGAACGGGGCGTATGTCCCGGTCCGAACCGTTCTGACGATGATGGGGCCCGTCCGCGCTCCGAAAGAATACTTCGAATTGATTAGCGAAATCAGCGTGGCGCTGATCGATGAGGAATTTACGGAGGTTCTTATCAACGGGACTCCCGCTGAAATTCAGGAGAGCATCCGGCTTGTTCTCAAGAAAGGATACTTGAAGCTCGCCGGAGAAGTATTGCGCTGATGAATAGGAGGCACAAATTGATGGCCGTCCGGATCGCGAAGAGGGCTGCCGCGCGGCCGGCTTAACCCGATGTGCATCGCCTCCGCCGGCCCGATCCGCTCGGGTATATTTATTTCCGATATCCGATGTGAAAAGAGGAGGACCGGAGTACCCGCTCCGCGCCTCCTCTTCGTCCATATGGAGTCCCTCCAAGACAATCCCGCTAACCGCGTTCGATCAGGAAGCCCGCCACCCGGTCCAACTCGCCTGCCGCGACGTCGATGCGGAGCTCGGACCGATCGGCGTCGTATCCGCCCGGCTCTCCGATCGGAGAGAGCCTGCCGCCGGCGGAGCCGTAGGCGCGCGAGCTTCTCGGGGATCCGCTCCAGACGATCGTTCCCGCGGAGAACGGGATGCAGGCGACGCGCTTCGAGCTCGCGAGGTCCGCGCCGTCTTGGGAGATCAGCGCCCAGCGGCCCGTGAACCGAACGTACGGGACTCCGGCGTATTGGTTCGACGCGCCGGAACCGTCCCCGCGCAGAGCCAGAGCGGTCAGAGCCCCCGATTCCCCGTCGGCGGCTCCGGCTTCGAGGCGGCCCCACGAGACGAGCTTCGGCTCGCCCTTCAAGCTTCCGGTATCGGCTTCCAGCCAGACCGGCTTCCAGCCGCAGGTACGCCGGCGCCACGCTTGCAGCGCGGCCCAACGCTGGACGTCGGCTTCGGACACCCGTTTGCCTTCGGCGTCGAACTCTCCGATCGTCAAGCCGTTCGAGCCGACGACCGCGGTATCCAGCAGGATCGAGCTCAAGGGCTCCCAGTAATAGCCGGTGGACGTGTTGACGGGAACCCCGTGGGCGGCCGCGAGAGAGGCCCAGAGGCAGCGCTGGTTATGGCCGGCGATCTCGTGCGCCGGGCTGTCGCCGGCGTCTCCGAGGTCGTCCAGGTTGATCAGGTCGGTCACGTCCCGGAACAGCGGATGAACGCCGTAGTAGATGATCGTAATCGAAGGGTCGATCGCCTTCGCGGCGTCGTAAGCGAGCTTAAGCACCGCGTGG
>Ga0065721_10049681_pt1 | contig 28966 bp, 27 predicted proteins | sample Mesricmetagenome_FD_59108 | JGI IMG/M metagenome (GOLD analysis project Ga0065721, IMG submission 59108) | Mesophilic microbial community from rice straw/compost enrichment Sample: eDNA_1 v2 (version 2) | ecosystem: Engineered > Solid waste > Grass > Composting > Bioreactor | place: USA: Davis...
TTCGAACCCTCGATACGGTTTCCCGTATACACACTTTCCAGGCGTGCTCCTTCAACCACTCGGACAAGTCTCCAAATTTTAAAGGGCTGCAAAAATAACAATATCCGCACTAGCGTTCGAAAATTTTTTGTGCATTCGCACTGGTTATTTTCGCCACCTCTTCCACCGGCATATTTTTAACCGCCGCCAGGGCTTCCGCCACATATTTGATATAACTGCTTTCATTGCGTTTGCCCCTGAAAGGAACAGGAGTAAGATAAGGCGAGTCGGTTTCCAGCACCATTTGGTCTAAATCAAGGGCTGAAAGCACCTCGCGCAAATGGGTATTTTTGTAGGTTAACACCCCTCCAATTCCCAGGTAAAAACCCAGGTCAATGATCTGTTTTGCCTCATCGAGGGTACCGGTAAAACAATGAAAAATGCCATTTAAATCACCCTTCTGGTGCTCGCGAACGATCCTTATGCTATCGGTCATCGATTCACGTGAATGGATCACAATAGGCAGGCGGTAATGCAGCGCCCACTCAATCTGGCGATGGAAGGCCAGCTCCTGTTCACGGATATGCGTTTTGTCCCAGTAATAATCCAACCCGATCTCTCCAACCGCCGAAAAAAACCTTTTTGCAAGCCATTCCTCTACCAGCGCCAGCTCCTTTTCATAGTCTTCTTTCACCGAGCAGGGATGCAGCCCCATCATGGCGAAACACTTGCCCGGCCAGGTTTTTTCCAGCTCCAGCATGGCTTCTAAAGTCTCGCTGTCGATGGCGGGCAGATAAAATCGCTCAACCCCCTCTTTTTCGGCCCGTTCCATCACCTGCTGAATATCACCGGCAAAGCTTTTGGAATACAAATGCGTATGAGTATCAATTAATTGTAAAGACATAAGTGATGCAAAATTCCGGAAAAATCGGTTAATACCCCGAATTGATCTTTAATCGCTGAAAATGAGTAAGTTATATAAAACGGGTAGTGAGAAGGAATTTTGTATGCGGAAAAGAAAGAAGTGGCGGGAAAAACACCAGTTGTGCGGCGGTTATTTGTACACCATTTTTTCAAGGCCGGCTATCACCCGGCCGGCGACAAAGCCGCCATACCGGTAACTGTATCAATCCAACCGGATTTACCATAAAAGCTGCCGCTCATGAAATTACTTTGCATTAATCAAAAAAGTTTATACCTTTAATTCAGTTTTCATAGGGTACGGATTAAAAACGGGCCAGGGTGTCTACCCAGGCCCAACTTTTTTTGGGGGGTGCCCAAAAAATAATGGCCCGGCTACCGATATTACGCCCCTAAAGGGGCGATGAATACAACAGAGTGTTTGTGTTATTTTTTACACCGCGACTTTCATTTTTCACCAAAAGCAAATAGATTAAAAAACAAGGTGCACGGTTGCATGCAACCTTCAGGTTTTTATTACTTCGAAACGGTAACCTTGTTTGCTAAAATGCTCGAGTATGTTGGGTAAGGCTTCTTTCAAACGCGGAAATGCTTTTTCACTATCATGAAAAACGATAATCGATCCTGGTTGCGCATGCTTCGTTACAAAGCTCGTACAGTTAGCGCCCGTTAGCTTAGTATCAAAATCACCACTCAGCACATCCCACATAATAATGTTGAAATTATTATTCATGGGAGAATTGCGTATACCGGTAAGCAGCTTTACCTGGAAGCGTGTGATCTTTCCATAGGGCGGGCGAAACAAATTGCTATCTATGTACTTGCCTGCTTCCAGAATATTTCTCAGGTATTGTTCATCGGTACTCTTCCATCCATTCAAATGATGAAAGGTATGATTGCCTGCACGATGCCCATCATCCAGCATATTGCTGTAAATATCCTTATGCGCTGCTACGTTTTTTCCAATGCAAAAAAAGGTGGCTTTTGCGTTGTATTGTTTTAATGTGTCCAATACAAAAGGCGTCACTTGCGGATGAGGACCATCATCAAAAGTGAGGTACAACACCTTGTCGCCGGCAGGTATATCCCATATACAGCCAGGATACAACTTTTTAAGCCACCAGGGTGTTTTAACAAAATAGAACATGTAAATGGTAGTGATCCTCGGGACAAATGTAAAGGAATTTACTGTGCGTATCCGGTAATATGCACCACTTTGTCGCGGTATTTGTACATCTTACCATTTCTTTTCAACCAGTCTTCCTGAGCGGTTTCACTGGTGAGTATGTTATCGAGGTATGCTTTTACTTGTTTGTTGTCGATAACCGGTGGTTGCCCGTACGTAACCGCCTCTTCAATATACCCATGTAATAAAGGCAACAGCTCACCATAAAACAAATTATTGCCTGCATAAATATCACATCCTAACACCTTATCGCCGCTCATACACACAATACCGGTAACGGTGCTGTCGGAGTTGGTAAACTTTTCAACAAAAAAATTATAATAGGATTCCTGTTCTGCGGTAAATTTTTTATCTGTCCTTTGCGATGCGTAGGCCAGCGTGGGCGAACGGTTGCCGGTGTAATTGAGCTGCGCCAGTATTTCTTTCCAAACCAATACCTGGTTCTTAGATTGATCGAGCACTTTGCGCAAAGCCGGGTTGGCGTAGTTGTTATACTGAAATTTTTTAAGCTTATCGCTCCACCGCCCTTCTTCCACACACATCACGGGTATGTATTGATCACCACCGGTAGGCGCTACAATGGTGTCTTTCGATACCATACGATCCTGCCGGCCGCCCATGATGATCTCGCCCGAACCGATATAAATGGAATTGTCGGAACTGTTGTTGATGCGCAGCCAGTGCACATTCTCCGTGGAAGCCGTTCCACGCTCGCTTACTTTCACCCAACCCTTTTGCATGGCCTCGTTCAGCGTTACCACACCGGGCAGCAGCCTGCCGCCGCCATCACCTTTGTGTCGAATGGGAATGATCTTGAGCTTTTTCCAGGTCCAGGCACTGTCATAATCCACATAAAGCGTTTCATAGGTGAGTTGTGCCGATACGGTATTGCCGAACACGATCAATAACAATATGGGTAGGTGTTTCAGCATGGTTTTATAACGATTGCCCCGCGAAAATAGTACTTGAAACAGCCCCTGCCAAGGCGCCGGCCCGGTATTTTGGTTCCGATGCCCTGCGCTGCCTATCTTTGCGCACTATGGATAAAAAAGTACGTGTACGGTTTGCGCCCAGTCCCACCGGTGGATTGCACCTGGGCGGTGTACGAACAGTGTTATACAATTATCTGTTTGCCCGCCAGCATGGTGGCGATTTTGTGTTGCGTATCGAGGATACCGATCAAACCCGGTATGTGCCCGGCGCCGAGGAATATATTTATGAATGTTTGAAATGGTGCGGCCTGGAGCCCGATGAAAGTCCGCAAAAAGGCGGTCCGCATGCACCTTACCGCCAAAGCGAGCGCAAGGATATCTACCGCCAGTATGCCGAATTCCTGGTAAAGGAAGGCAGGGCCTATTATGCATTCGACAGTCCGGAAGAACTGGAAACCATGCGTGAGCGGTTTAAAACAGCCGACAAACCATCCCCGCAATACGATCAAACACTGCGTATGGAAATGCGCAACTCCTGCTCGCTGACGCTTGAAGAAACACAACGCCTGCTCGACGATGGGGTGCCGTATGTAATACGTATACGCATGCCGGAAAATGAAACGGTGACCTTCAACGATATGATACGTGGCGAAGTAAGTTTTAATACATCGCTGGTAGATGACAAGGTATTGTTGAAAGCCGATGGCATGCCTACCTACCACCTGGCAGTAGTGGTAGATGATTACCTGATGAAGATCACCCATGCATTCAGGGGTGAGGAATGGCTGCCCAGTTCACCGGTACACATATTATTATGGAAATACCTGGGTTGGGAAGATGCGATGCCCCAATGGGCGCACCTGCCTTTGATATTAAAACCCGATGGCAATGGCAAACTCAGCAAACGCGATGGCGACCGGCTGGGCTTCCCGGTATTTGCCATGAACTGGACCGATCCCAAAAGCAATGAACTTACCAAAGGTTTCCGCGAGCTGGGCTTTTTGCCCGAAGCCTTTGTGAATATGCTGGCCATGCTGGGCTGGAACGATGGCACCGACCAGGAATTGTTTTCACTGGAAGAGCTGGTGCAAAAATTCCATATCGACCGTGTGCATAAGGGTGGCGCCAAATTCGATTTCGATAAAGCGAAATGGTTCAACCATGAGTGGATCAAGAAGAGTGATGTGAACCGTTTGTTGCCCGAAGTAAAAAATATATTGGGCGATCATCCCCAACTGGAACAAATCATTGCCCTGGTAAAGGAACGCTGCACTTTGCTTACCGATTTTAACGAGCAGGCTGGTTTCTTTTTTCAAACACCCGAAAAGTGGGACCTGGATGCCATCAAAACAAAATGGAATCCCGGCAAACAGGCTTTTTTTAATGAGTGGATCAACCAGTTGCCGGCGCAATGGGATGCGGCCGCCCTGGAATCGCATTTTAAAGAACTGGCAGCTGCAAAAACTATCAAACCCGGTGAAGTATTGCTGCCCCTGCGTGTTATGCTGGTGGGCGGTAAATTCGGTCCCGGCGTTTTTGATATCGCGGCTATCCTGGGTAAAGAAGAAACCACGCTGCGTGTGCAACGGGTACTTGAACAGTTACAGGCCTAACCTGTATATTTGACGAACTAATATGCTTGCATGACTCAAACATCAAAACGTCCTTTACGCATACTGGTGGCCAAGGTAGGCCTGGATGGGCACGACCGCGGCGCCAAAGTAATTGCCACCGCCTTACGCGATGCCGGTATGGAAGTGATCTATACCGGCCTGCGGCAAACCCCCGAAATGGTGGTGAATGCAGCGCTGCAGGAAGATGTGGATGCCATTGGCATCAGTATATTATCGGGTGCGCATATGACGGTTTTTCCCCGGGTAATAGCATTGATGAAAGACAAAGGCATGGACGATGTATTGCTTACCGGCGGCGGTATCATTCCCGAAGATGATATGCGGCAGTTGAACGACATGGGTGTGGGCAAGCTGTTTGCGCCGGGTACACCTACTACCGAGATCGCCTCTTACATACAGGATTGGGTGGGCCAACACAGATCGTTTTAGGCTTTAACTTTTCCACAGGCTTTGTTTAACATTTACTGAACACAGGTTTTTCTTGTTTCGTCGTTTAATACAGTACAAGCAAAACGTTATGAAACAAGCCCTGAAACAATCATTCACCCATTTATTGAAAACCACCTTTCCCAACGGTATCATTTTAGCCCTTTCTATTTATTTATTCAGATGGCTGGCAGCCTGCGAAAGCATCAACTCGGTTGGTGAGGAAGGAGGTTTATTCCTTCTTATTGTGGTGGCCAGTTGTTGTACCACTTATACGGCCAGGTTTGTCATAAAACAGGTATGTGTTATTTTTGATAAAACTACATACCATGTATCAAACCCTGCTTGTCGAAACAACAAATAATATCTGTGTAATTACCATCAACCGCCCCGATAAACTCAATGCGCTGAACAAAACCGTCATGGATGAGCTCAACAGCGCCATCGACAAAGTTTATGATAACTCCAATATCAAATCGGCCATCATCACCGGCGCAGGCAATAAGGCCTTTGTAGCCGGCGCCGATATCAGCGAATTCCAGGGATTGACAAATGCCGAAGGCATGGACCTGGCGCAAAAAGGACAGTTTATTTTTTCCAGGATAGAAGAAGCGCCCAAACCCATTGTGGCAGCCGTTAATGGATTTGCATTGGGCGGAGGCTGTGAACTGGCAATGGCCTGTCATTTCCGTATTGCGGCGGAGAATGCCAGATTCGGGCAGCCCGAGGTGAACCTGGGTTTGATACCGGGTTATGGAGGAACGCAGCGGTTAACGCAGTTGATCGGTAAAGGCCGGGCTATTGAGTTGTTGATCACTGGCAATATGTTGGATGCAGCAACTGCGTTGCAGTATGGGCTGGTGAATTATGTGGTGGCGCAGGATGAGTTGCTTAATAAAGCCAGGTCGATATTGGAAGTTGTGAATACCAGGGCGCCGCTGGCCGTTGGGCGGTGTATCAGGGCCGCCAATGCGGTGTTTGATCATACAAAGAATGGGTTCACCGAAGAGGTGAATTTGTTTGGAGAGTGTTTTGCTACGGAAGATATGAAGGAGGGAGCGGCGGCGTTTTTGGAAAAGCGGAAGCCGCAGTTTAAAGGGCAATAGCTAGCCCTTCTTAGGCTCATACTTCACCCTTGTAGTGTCCGACTCCAACACGGGCACCACATAGCCGCCAAAATCAATTGCTGTTTTTGGAAACGCCTTCTGTAAATTATCTTTTGCAGCAATCTGTGTTTGATATAAATAAAGCGACCGCAGCTGGCTAAGGCCTTTCAAGGCCAACACACCCTTCTCCGTTACCTTAGTCCCCACCAAATTCAAATAACGCAGTTGCTTCAACCCGGCCAACTGCGCAACACCGGCATCGGTAATTGTTGTATTATCCAATTGCAACCTGGTTATATTAGTGCACTTCCCAATCACCGCCATAGCCGAATCACCCACCGGCATACCCCCCAGCTTCAACCACACCAGTTGTTTTTTCAACGGCAACAACAACTCCATATCCTTATTGGTAATACCCCTCGCCGATACAAAATTCACCATCACATAATTATTGTCTTGCGCCACGGGCAGCACCATCACGCCCTTATCTTTTAATTTCTGTACAGCCGCTTCATCGGCCGTACCCACTTTTTCTTCAGGTATATCGGGCAGCGCCTTTTCTTCTTCTACCACCGGCTGTTGCAACGAGGCCAGCACCGGTTGTATCTTTTCCGGCTGCTCCAGCTCTTTTACTTTTTTATCAAAAGCCGCTCCGTTATTAATCCACCAGTGCAACAACGCCACTTCTTTTTCACTAAGCTGCGGTTTTTCCTTGGGCGGCATATGATCTTCATGTTCTTTGGGCAGCAAAATGCGTTTGATCATTTCGCTTTCAGTGGCATTACCGGTTACTATGATCTTTCCATTCTTACCGCCCTTCATCAACAGGTCAGGCGCATCCATTCTCAAACCACCCTTTCTTTTATTGGCATTGTGGCAGCTATAACATTTGCGTTGCAGCACGGGTTGAATCACTTCATCATAGGCCATTACCTCCTGTACATTGGCAATAGGCTTTTGCCCGGCTTCACTGTCGCCGCCATTCAGGGGCGCAGTAATATAACCCTCGCCATGTGTTAGGGTACCACCCATATGACCGGTAACCGACACCGAAACAAACAACAGCACCATCACCATCCATTGCACCCGAACTGTTGCATTCTTTTTATAAATGTACCAGGCCACAAAACACAGCACAGCCGTGAAGATACCCATCACCTGGTGCCAGTTCACCAGGCCGGGATCGTAATCATCGTGTTTCGACAAAATAATTCCACTAATACACGACAGCACCGCACTGATGCCGCCCAACAACAACACCACGGTGATGGCCTTTTGAAACGAACCGAACCATTGCAACACAAAAGCCAGCACCAGTATGCCCACAGGCATATGAACAAGGGCGGGATGCAGGCGGCCTAATACTTCTACCATAAAAAAGCACTACGATTGATAGCGTTTACGTAATAATTGCATCATATGTACATTGATGGCCCACTGGTTGGCCAGGGGCTGCCGGGTATAAGGCAGGGTGGGCATATAATCGGGCGGACCAAATTCTGTAAGAATGGTCAGCCGCTGCCCGCTTTTCTTTTTACGTTCCACCACTTTGTCCCACCAGCCGAAATGTGTTTTTACAGCCGTTTCCCACTCCGGCGCCCGCGGATCGTTTACCTGCGGCCCTTCGGGATGACCAATGCGGGCATGGATATGTTCTACCCTTTCCAGTGCCAGGTTCACGGTTTCCTGCTGATCGTGCAAAAAACTTTCATGCACATTGCACCAATGGCTTACATCGAAAGTAAGCTTCAGCTCGGGTATCTTTTCAATGAACTGCCGGGCAATGGGTGCGGAATACAAAATGCGCGAACGGTGTGTTTCGTGGCAAATGGTAATACCGCTTTGTTTGGCAACCCGGGTGGTATAATCGATAAACTGTTTGTTTTGCTCGAAGCTAAAATGATCGCGGCCCGAATGACAATTGATGTACAGGGGCCGTTGAATGGTATTGCCGGCAATAGCATCCAGCATTTTTTTGAAATGATCAAAATGCTCCTGGAAATTGCTTTGGTTACCGCCGCATAAAAACCCTATATCCAGCTGGTGTTTTTTAAGGGCGGTAAACAGTTCGTTTTGTTTTTGTGTATCCATCGGCCACCACATTTCAATTCCGTCGTACCCTTCTTTTTTGGCCCTGGCGCAAAACTCGTCTACCGTGCCGGGAAAGCCCCAACTGGTGCCCATGATCTTCAGGTCGAAGGCACGGTTGTTTTGAAAGGGCGCCGGCATATCGGCAGCCAGCGAATCGAGCGATAATAAAAGAGAAGCGCCTGCTGCAGTGGATTGATGCAGAAAATTTCTTCGGGTTAAAGACATGTTGGTGATTTATGCAATGATTTCTTCTATAACGCGTCCATGCACATCCGTTAAACGGAACGGGCGGCCCTGGAACTGGTAGGTAAATTTTTCGTGATCGAAACCCAGTTGGTTCAAAATGGTAGCCTGTACATCAAAGGCGGTGGTTTTGCCGCTGATGGCGCTGTAACCGATTTCGTCGGTTTCGCCAAAGCTGGCGCCTTTCTTAATACCGCCGCCCGCCATCCATATGGTAAATGCTTCCACGTGATGGTCCCTGCCTTTGAAGGGGTTTTGTTTTCCTTCGCGGTTTTCCATCATGGGGGTGCGGCCAAACTCGCCGCCCCATACCACCAGGGTATCTTCCAGCAGCCCGCGTTGTTTCAGATCGAGCAGGAGGGCGGTAACCGCCTTATCGGTTTGGCGGCATTTGTTGATAAGGCCAATATCGATAGACAGATTGGCATCTGTTCCATGCGTATCCCAGCCCCAGTCGAACAGCTGTACAAAACGTACGCCTTTTTCAACCAGCTTACGCGCCAGCAAAACGTTATTGGCGAAACAGGCCTTGCCGGGCTGGGTGCCATACATTTCATGAATATAGGCGGGCTCGTCGTTGATGTTCATTACCTCGGGCACGGATATCTGCATACGATAAGCCATTTCGTATTGCGAAATACGCGACAATATCTCCGGGTCTTTGTATTCTTCGTATTGTTGTTTGTTTACATTGTTGATGGCGTCGATAGAGGCTTTGCGCAGATCGCGGTCCATACCTTCGGGGTCGTTGATAAACAACACGGGATCGCCTTCCGAGCGGCATTGTACACCCTGGTATACAGAAGGTAAAAAGCTGCTGCCCCATACGCTTTTACCGGCATCGGGAAACTTACCACCCGAGGTAAGCACCACAAAACCCGGCAGGTCCTGGTTTTCGGTACCAAGTCCGTAGGTTACCCAGGAACCGATGCTGGGCCTTCCCAGGCGCGGCGCACCGGTATGCATGAGCAATTGCGCGGGCGCATGATTGAACTGATCGGTAGTGACTGCCTTTAAGAAACTGACCTCATCGGCCACGGTTTGCAGGTGCGGCAGGTAGTTGGATATCCAGGCGCCGCTTTGGCCGTGTTGTTTGAATTCGGCCTGCGGTCCCATCATTTTGGGTACGCCCCGTATAAAGGCAAAACGTTTGCCTTCCAGCAACGATTGCGGGCAATCCTGCCCATCGAGTTTCATCAATGCCGGTTTATAATCAAACAACTCCAGTTGCGAAGGCGCACCGGCCATATGTAAATAGATCACCGAACGGGCCTTTCCCGGGAACTGGGGCAGTTTGGGCGCCAGCGGATGTGCGGCATCAAAAGGCACCTGGTTACCGGATGCGCTGCTGCCGCAACTGCCTATCAGCGATCCCAGGGCCAGGGCGCCGAGACCCATGGCGCTTTCTTTCAGAAAGTGCCGGCGCGTGTGCAGGCGCATGGCAGCCTCCTGGGCTTCTTTGAGTAGTCGCTGGTTGTGCAATTCTTTTTGTGTCATGCTAATTCTTTGTAATCAGTTCATCCAAATTCAACATCGCATTGGCTACCACCACCAAGGCCGCCGTCTCCGGACTATTATCTTTATCTGTCACGCCCACTATACTCCATGCCTTATTATTATTCGATTTGAACTTATGCAATGCTTCATTATACAATTTCATCAATTCATTCAACGTCGCCGGCGAAATGGCTTTATAGGTGGCCAGTTCATATCCTTTACTGATCTGCTGCTGCACCTTCTCCCCGCCCTCTTTTTTCATCCTGAATGCAAAATGCCTCGCCATATCCAAAAACGCCTCATCGTTCAGGGTTACCAATGCCTGCAAGGGTGTATTCGTACGTATACGACGCGGCGTACATACTTCGCGTGCAGCGCCGTCGAAGGTCATCATCGATGGATAGGGCGCGGTTCTTTTCCAAAAGGTGTACATCGCCCGCCGGTGCCTGCCTGCCTCATCACTGGTGCGCCAGCTTTGCCCGTTCCAGGGCGACATCCAAACACCATCGGGCTGCCAGGGAAATACACTGGGACCGCCAATCTGCTCATTCAGCAATCCACTGATCACCAAACCCTGGTCGCGCACCTGCTCGGCCGATAACCGTACACGCGCTCCTCTTGTATACAATGAATTATCGGGATCTTTTTCGAGTAATTCAGGCGTCACCTTTGAATCCTGGCGGTAGGTAGCCGATAAAACAATTTCCCGGATCAGCTTTTTAGTGCTCCACTTCATGTCATTCATGTAACGGCCCGACAAATAATCGAGCAACTCACGATGGGTGGGCGGTATGCCCTGGGTACCCATATCTTCCAGCGTTTCAGACAAACCCATTCCAAACAACTGCTCCCATACCCTATTCACCATGGTGCGGGCAGTAAGCGGGTTGTTTTTACTGGTGAGCCACATGGCAAGTCCCAGGCGGTTTTTGGGAGCATTGGCGGGCATGGGATTCAGTGAATGTGGTACATCGGGTGTTACCTCCTCACCTTTTACCAGCCAGTTGCCTCTTTCAAATACATGGGTGCTGCGGTGCATGTCGGGCGGATTGTCCATCATCACCGGTGTGGTAGATACCCGGGCAGTTAACAGGTTCCAGAATCTATTTTTATTTTCTGTATAACCCGGTTTGCCCTGCCCCGGGAAAGCTTCGGCAAAATGCAGCCAGTCGAAACGTACCCCGCTCACATCGGGGTCGGTGAGCGCGGGGTTGTCGTAGGTGATGTAGATATCATGAACGCCTGATACAGGTTCAATGTCGATGGAATATATCTCCCATCTTTTGCTGGGTTCTACTGTAAATGTTTGCAGTACGGGACCTTCGGGTTGATCGATACGCAGTTTTAATGCACCGCCCGGTTTAAAACCCTGTGCACGGAATATCAGTTGCACCTTATCCTGCATATTTACTTTGGGCAAACGGGCCGATCCGTGATTGCGGAATATCAGCCATTTGGTATCCTGCAGCTCGCTGTTAACAAATTCATCGGCGGTAAGGGAATGTATTGAAGGCTCCCAGGTTTTGATAAAACGTTTCCAATTAGCGGCTTTTTCAGCGGTGGAATTTTTTTGCAGCCAATCGGTGAGCGCTGTTAATTCGTTTTGCATGGAATCGCTGAAATGGCGCAGCTGCGGGTAGTCTTCATAGGTATCTTCATCACGGGTATCGTTGAAAAAGGCCATGAACTTATAATACTCGTCGTGTGTGAAGGGATCGTAAGGATGGCTATGGCATTGCACACAGGCAAAGGTGGTGCCCAGCAGGGCTTCCCAGGTGGTATTTACACGGTCCATCACAGCCGATACCCTGAACTCTTCGTTATCGGTGCCGCCTTCATCGTTGGTCATGGTATTGCGATGGAATGCGGTGGCGATGTATTGTGCATCGCTGGGATTGGGCAGCAGGTCGCCGGCTATTTGTTCGGTCAGGAACTGATCGTAGGGTTTGTCTTCGTTGAAGGCATTGATCAGCCAGTCGCGGTTACGCCATATGTTGCGGCTGTCGTCGCGCTCATAACCTTTGGTATCGGCATAACGCGCCAGGTCGAGCCAGATGGCTGCCCATTTCTCGCCAAAATGTTTGGAGGCCAATAGCGAGTCTACCAGCTTTTCATAGGCATTGGCACTATTGTCGTTTAAGAACTGATTGGCTAATGAAGTACTTGCCGGTATACCGGTGAGGTCGAGACTCACCCGGCGCAACAATACGCGTTTGTTGGCCTCGGGTGAAGGCTTTAGATCGTTGTCGTTTATTTTATCCAGGATAAACCTGTCTATATCGTTCCTGATCCATTTGTCTTTCAGGTCGGGCAGTTCCACCGGTTTCACCGGTACATAAGCCCAGTGATCGCCCCATTGTGCGCCCTGTTTGATCCACCTGCGCAGCAGGCTGATCTCATCATCGCTCAATGGCGGATGTTTGTAGGGCATTCTTTCTTCGGGATCGTTGAGCGTGAGCCGGCGGATCATTTCGCTGTTGGCAGGATCGCCGGGGATGATGGCGGGTTTGCCAGATTCGGTATTGGCCAGCGCCTCGGAACGGAACAATAAACTAAAACCACCCTGGCGTTTTACACCGCCATGGCAGGAAATACATTTACTGTTGATAATGGGTTTGACCTGCGTATTAAAATCTACTGTGTGGCTGTTGGTACTGAATGTAAACAATACCACCGCCCCTGCCAGCAGACTGATAATAAGCAGCCATTTTTTTGATCGTATAAACTTCATATGCAGCAACCCCTTTACTAAGTTACTAATATTACGTGTTTTTAATCCCTGCCACATGCGGGGCTTTTTAAATCGCAGAAAAGTCCATCCAAATCAGCAAATTGTCCATGCAAACGATTGTCTGTATCACCACGCCCAAACTACAACAGTTTGATTATCTTCGGTAATACGATCCTACAACTTTTATATATTGTTCTTCAGCAAGTACACACATGGAAAAAAAACTACCTACCATAAAGGAGATCGCCCGCAGGCTGAATATCTCTGCCTCAACCGTAAGCAGGGCCCTGCACGACCATCCCAGCATTGGGCTGCGCACCAAAATGGCGGTAAAAAAGCTGGCGGGTGAGCTGCATTATGAGCCCAATCAAACGGCGATCTTTTTTAAGCAGCGCAAGACCTTTACCATGGGGCTGGTGGTGCCCAACCTGCGCGAGGAGTTTTTCTCGGCAGCCATCAATGGCATCGAGGAGGTGGCGCTGGATCACCAGTATATCGTGCTCATCGGGCAAAGTCATGATAACCTGGAGCGTGAGCAAAAATTGCTGGAGACCATGAAAAACCACCGGGTGGATGGGATACTGGCTTCCATTTCAAAAAGCACCACGCACATCGATCATTTTGAGCAGATGAAGAACTATGATATACCCGTGGTGTTTTTCGACCGGGTGCCCGATGCCAAAGACATTCACAGTGTGAGCTGCAATTTATATGACAGTACTGTGGAGGCTATCGACTGGCTGGTGAAGAAGGGGCATAAACGTATTGGGTATATACAGGGGCCGCCTACATTGGGTATGAAGGATGAACGTATGAATGGGTACCGCGATGCGCTTAAAAAGAACAAGCTGGCCGTGGATGAGTCGCTGATCGCGACCACTGATTTATCGGTGGCGAGTACGCAGCAGGCATTGGATGCGTTGATGCAGCAGCGCAGGAAGCCCACGGCGATTCTTTCTTTTAATGATTATGTAACGCTGGATGCGATACAGTATGCGCGGCAGAAAAAGTGGGTTATCAATAAAGATATTTCTTTTGTGAGTTATGCGAATTTGCCGGTGACGCAGTATGTTGATTATCCGCCGTTGGCTTCGGTGGAGCAGTTTCCTTACGACCAGGGGGTGAGTGCCACGGAGTTGTTGTTCAGGTTGATCGAGAAGAAGAGTTCGAGGCAGGAGATTCCGTATGAAAATATCGTGCTTAAAAGCGAACTGATAATTCGGTAGCGGCCGCAACCGGTTTTTGCCCCGCCCCGGCCTATATTTGCACCACAAATCAAAACGTTATGGAATACCGGATAGAAAAAGACACCATGGGCGAAGTGCAAGTGCCCGCCGACGCCCTCTACGGCGCACAAACACAAAGAAGTATAGAAAATTTTCAAATCGCCCAGGACATCAACAGAATGCCCAAAGAAATCATTCGCGCCTTCGCCTACCTCAAAAAAGCCGCCGCCCTCACCAACCTCGAAGCCGGCGTACTCCCCAAAGAAAAATCCGATATCATCGGACAGGTATGCGACGAAATTCTCGAAGGCAAACTGGACGCTTATTTTCCCCTGGTGGTATGGCAAACCGGCTCCGGTACCCAAAGCAATATGAACGTAAACGAAGTGATCGCCTACCGCGGACATGTGATCAAAGGCGGCCAGCTTACCGATAAAGAAAAATTCCTGCACCCCAACGACGACGTCAACAAATCCCAGTCGTCCAACGATACCTTCCCCACCGCCATGCACATTGCAGCCTATAAAATACTGGTGGAAGTAACCATACCCGGTATCGAAAAACTGCGCAATACCCTGGCCGAAAAAAGTAAACAGTTCATGAACGTGGTAAAGATCGGCCGTACGCATTTTATGGATGCCACGCCGCTTACCGTAGGACAGGAATTCAGCGGCTATGTATCCCAGCTCGATCATGGCCTGAAAGCCATTAAAAACACGCTGGCGCATTTAAGCGAGCTGGCCCTGGGTGGCACCGCCGTGGGTACAGGCATCAATACACCTCCCAATTATTCAGAGAACGTAGCCAAACATATCGCCCAGCTTACCGGGCTGCCTTTTGTGACCGCCGAAAACAAGTTCGAAGCGCTCGCCGCCCACGACGCCATCGTGGAAGCCCATGGCGCCCTCAAAACGGTAGCGGTCAGCCTCATGAAAATTGCCAACGATATTCGTATGCTTTCCAGCGGACCGCGCAGCGGCATCGGCGAACTGTTTATCCCCGATAACGAACCCGGCTCCTCCATCATGCCCGGCAAGGTAAATCCCACCCAATGCGAGGCATTGACCATGATCGCCGCCCAGGTACTCGGCAACGATGTGGCTATCAACATTGGCGGCGCCAACGGCCACTTCGAGCTGAATGTATTTAAACCCGTCATGATCTACAATTTCCTCCACAGCGCCCGTTTGATCGGCGATGGTTGTGTAAGCTTTAATGATAAATGTGCAGCAGGCATCGCGCCCATCGAAGCTAATATTGCTAAACATGTGAACAATTCGTTAATGCTCGTGACCTCGCTCAATACCAAAATAGGCTATTACAAAGCCGCGGAGATTGCTCAAAAGGCACATAAGGAAGGCACTACCCTTAAGGAAATGGCTGTAAAACTGGGCTATGTAACACCCGAACAGTTTGATGAATGGGTGAACCCGGCGAATATGGTCGGTAAAATAAATTAACAAAATGGGGTGCGCTGGTAGCGCACCCCATTTTGTTGGTGGCTTGACTTTTGTATCCCTTTTGTGAAACGAATAGCCGTGAAAACACAACATGAAAGGAACAAGGTATTGACGGAGATGCATGAAATGATGGATACGATCAATGTAGTGCCTACCCCCGGCGACCCCGATCATCATTTTGCATTAATGATGATCATGCATCACGAAGGCGCCATCAATATGGCCAACGTGGTGCTGCGCGAAGGCGAGGATGAAACCATGGCGAAACTGGCGCGTAACATCGTTCAAAAACAATCCCGCGAAATAGTAGAGCTGAAAGCTTTTCTGCAGGAACATATTCCCGGCACGGTGAACCATGAGTTCAATATCAAAATGGAGCTGTGTATGGAGTCGATGGACCGTGTGAGCAACCCGCAATCGGTGAATGGTAATATCGATCATGATTTTGCCACACTTATGATAGCGCATCATCAAAGCGCTATTGATATGGCCGATCTGATCATACAATATGGCCGTGATCCGGAGGTGTTGAACCTGGCCAGGGAAATCAAAGACGACCAGGAAACGGAGATGGCGGAATTCAACCTTTGGCTGGCCAAAGGCAATATTGAATAATAAATATTAAATATTGAATGTTGAAGTTGTCCTCACTTCAACATTTAATATTCATTATTCGATATTCATTATTTGCTAACCAACACCGTATCCTTCACCTGAGTCTCCAACGCCGGTGTTTCCTCGTGCGGCATCTTACGGAAGAACTTTTTCTGGAAGATAAGAATAGCAATCACACCTACTGATATAGAAGCATCGGCTATGTTAAATATGGGTGAAAAGAAAGTAAAACGTTCGCCACCCCAGAAAGGGAGCCAGGAAGGAAGTGTTTTATTTTCAATGATGGGAGCATACAACATGTCTACCACCTTGCCATGCAAAAATCCGGCATAACCACCGCCATCGGGGAACATGGTAGCCAGGGGCAAACCATCGTCGCTGCGGCTGAATATCATTCCATAAAACATACTATCGATCAGGTTGCCCAATGCACCGGCAAATATCAAAGCCACACACAATATAAAACCGCGATGGTATTTTTTCTGCACAATGCCCTTGATATAAAATACACCAAAGATCACGGCTACCAGCCTGAATATGGTAAGGGCCAGTTTTCCCCATTCTCCACCAAACTTCCAACCCCAGGCCATTCCCTCATTTTCTATAAAATATAAACGCAACCAGGAGCCCAGCAAATAGATCTGTTCTCCATAGTGCATGCTGGTTTTAACCCATATCTTCAACGCCTGGTCGGCGATTATTACGGCTAATATGACAATTACAACTGTTCTGATCTTCACTATGCAAAAAGTTTAGTCTCCAAAGATAATGTTTCTCGCCCGGAGTTGAGTGGTTCAAAAACTGGTTTTATTCCTCGAAATACACCCGTTTTACACGCTGCGAAACACCCGCCAGCAGCTCGTATGGAATGGTATTGGCCCAGTGCGCTACCTGTTTTGCAGGCAGTTCGCTGCCAAAAACGATCACCTCATCGCCTTCCTCTATATGGGGAATTCCGGTAATATCTATCATGGTCATATCCATACACACCGTGCCTATCACAGGCGCCAGGTGGCCGTTTACCCACATTTTACCGGCCCCGTTACCCAGGCTGCGGGGATACCCGTCGGCATAGCCGATGCGTACGGTGGCAATGCGTGCATCCCTGCTTACCACGCCTCTGCGGCCATAGCTCACCGTTTCCCCTTCTATCAGTTCTTTTATTTGCGCAATGGTCGACCGCAGGGTGCTTACTTCACGCAGATCCAGTGTATGACCACCGCTGCTGTCTATCCCATACAAACCAATGCCCAGCCGCACCATATCCAACTGCCATTGCGGATGACGCACCATACCGGCAGTATTGGATATGTGCATCAAAAAGCGGTATGGTAATATGGCCTGCAATTGCTGCGCCATGCGCATATACAATTCACCCTGCTGCTGCGTATACCCATCGTGTTGGGGATCTTCGCTGGCGGCCAGGTGTGAGAATACGCTTTGAACCTTGAACAAAGGCGTGCGCAATACTTCTATCAGTTCCGGCAACTGCGCCTCTGAGAACCCCAGCCGGTTCATACCTGTTTCCAGCTCTATATGTACGGGAAACTGTTGTATGCCCTGTTTTTTCAGGTAGGCGGCAAAGGCTCGTAAAATGCCCGGTGCATACAGGTCGGGCTCCAGGTTGTATTGTACCAGCACTTCAAAAGTGCTTTCATCGGCATTCATCACCATGATGGGCAGGTTGATGCCGGCCTTGCGCAGCTCCACACCTTCATCGGCATAGGCCACGGCCAGGTAATCTACCTTATGGTATTGCAATACATTGGCTATTTCATAACTGCCGCTGCCATACGAAAATGCCTTTACCATCACCATCAGTTTAGTGCTTGGCTGCAGCAGTTGCTGATACTGTTTTAAATTATGCACCACGGCAGTGAGGTTGATCTCCATCATGGTCTGGTGCACCTTCTGCGCCAGCAGGCGGTCTATTTGTTCCAGCTCAAATACGCGGGCGCCTTTGATCAGTATGGTCTCGTCTTTAAAGCTCAGTTGATGCCATTCCTTTTTCAGGGCATCTACCGAGGGATAAAAGGCGGTGACGGGTATCGACTGAAAAACCGGTTGATGGTGCGAAATGCGCTCGCCAATACCTATCAGCCTGTTCACCTGCCGCTGTTGCAACGAACGCGCCACCTCAGTATACAGGTCTTTTTCGCTGCGGCCGCTTTCCAGTATATCGGAAAGTATCACCGTGCGTTTTTGATGTTGTTGCTGCTGGCTCAAAAAATCCAGCGCTATGTTAAACGAACTGATATCGGCGCTGTAGGTATCGTTGATCACCGAACAGTTGTTGATGCCTTTTTTCAACTCCAGCCGCATGGCCACATTGCCCAGCTGCAACATGCGCTGCTGAATTGGTGCCTGCTCTATGTTCAAATGCAACAACACACACCAGCAATGAATGGCGTTTTCAACAGAGGCATTGTCGGTGAACGGTATTGTTATATCGATCAGCTCTTCTTTGTACATGGCGGTGATCACCGTGCAGCCGCCTTCTTTTACCACGCTGGTCACCTGCAGGGTGGCCTCGGTAAACTGGCTCCAGCTGAATATTTCAAAACGTTTATCGCTGGGTATCTGCTGCCATAATGAAGCTACGCCGCCATTTATTTCGGCATCATCCTTACAATACACCAGGGTGTGTACATGTATAAATAGGCGCATCTTTTCATTCACCTTCTGCCGCACATTCACAAAACCTTCGCTGTGCGCCTCGCCGATATTGGTAAAGATGCCAATGGTAGGTTGTATCACTTTTTCCAGCCGGTCCATTTCACCGGGTTGAGAAATACCCGCTTCAAAAATGGCCAGCTCGTGCTGCCCGTTCATGGGCCATACACTCAGCGGCACGCCTATTTGTGAGTTATAACTTTTGGGACTGCGTATGATGGTATAATCGTCGTCGAGCAATTGGCTCAGCCATTCTTTCACAATGGTTTTACCATTGCTGCCCGTAATGCCTATTACGGGTATGGAAAACTGTTTGCGGTGCCAGCCTGCCAGGCTTTGCAGGGCCTGCAGGGTATCGGGCGCCTGTATTACATTGGCATCGGCCAAACGGCCGGTGTCGATGGTGTCGCTCACCACAAAATTGCGTACGCCCTTATCGTACAAATGATCGATATAACTGTGCCCATCACGGCGCGGGCCTTTGAGGGCAAAAAACAACGATGATTGGGGAAAGATGAGTTTACGGCTGTCGATCAGCAAATGCTCTATATAGGCATTATCGTGGTGAACGATGAACCTGCCTTTTATGATGGAAGCAATATTGTCGATTACGTATTTCACCTGTTTTTTTCATCAGTGAATGTCGCGGTTTGTTTCGGGATCCACCGTTTCCTTTTGTTCGTCTTCATGCCGGGCAGTGGCTATTGAATACACGATGGAAGCAGTAATACAGGTCACTATCACCAGCAGCGATACATATACAGGCACATGCACCCCTAACATCACTGCCAGCATTTTACACCCGATAAACACCAGGATAATGGCAATACCCTGTTGCAGGTGGGCAAATTTGTTCGAGGCGCCTTTCAGCAAAAAGAACAGCGAACGCAAACCCAGCACGGCAAAAATATTAGAGGTATAAATCACCAGCGGCTCCTGCGAAATAGCAAACACGGCGGGTATGCTGTCCAGCGCAAACACAATATCGGTAGTGGCCAGCATGATCACCACCACAAAAAGGCTGGTGTAATATCTTTTATTATTCCGGCGCACCACCCATTTTCCTTCTCCATCATCGGGTACCAGGGGCAGCATCCGCTTCAGCATCCTGTACACCTTGTTCTCGTTGATATCGATCATTTCGTCGTGTTTGGCCTTGAACATCGTGATACCGGTATATACCAGTATGCCGCCGAATATGTACAATATCCATTCGAATTGTTTCACCAGTTCAATGCCCACCGCAATAAACGCCATCCTGAAAACAATGGCCATCAAAATACCAATCAGCAATACACGTGCATAGTATTGCTCCTTCACGCCAAAAAAAGAGAACAGCAGTATGAACACGAAAATATTATCGATGCTTAGCGACCACTCCATGAGGTAGGCGCTCAGGTATTCAAGCGCCAGGGTGCGGCCGTTTTCCCACCACATAAAACCAAAAAACATCAGGGCCAGGCTTACCCAGAAAATGGTTTGCCACAATGCTTTTTTGATGGTGATGTGCGAGGTTTTTTTACTCAGCAATCCCAGGTCGAATACCAATGCCAATACCAGTAAAGCGCCAAAAGTTACATACGTGATCTGCTCCGCTGTCATGAGTAAAATAAAATGTGGGCAAAGATAAGTTAGTTTAGGCTCACTGGTACTTCCTTTTCCGTATCGCCTGATATACAACACCAAACAGGATCAATACCAGTATGGGTGCGCCGATATTGATGAGCTGCCACTTGTTGCGCTCCTCTTCGGTTTTCTTTACATCCAGCAGGCGCAGGGTATAATCCTTGGAGCGGGTTTCCAGTATGCCCGATGGATCTACCAGGTACTGGATACAGTTGAGTATAAAATCCCGGTTGGCAAACTGGTAACCGGTAAACTTGTTAAAGCCCATGGCCTGCGGCCCCTCGTTGGTCACTACGTTGGCCACGATATCGGCATCCGACATCACGATCATTTTGCCTTCCTGTGCAGCAGTGGCCAGGAAGGGTTGTTTATACAGGTTGCTGAGTGTATCGATTTTAGCAGCCGACAGCCGGTTGGCATACAGCGAACTGAATTTGCCTTCGAGCAATACGGCAATGGGAAGATGCCGTTTGTTAAAGGTCTTTAGTTCAGCCTCTGTTTTAACACTGTTGAGCGATACGATGGCCGGTGTAGACAGTATGCGGCTGTTTTCGGAACTCGCCAGCAGGATGCTTTTTTTGATATTATTATTTATTGTATCTATCGAATTCGGGAATATAGACAGTACATGATCCAGGTTTTTTGACACAGGATGACCCGAATAACCACTAAGCAGCGGAAAATAAGGCCAGGGTACCAGTTGCATTTGCGGTTGGTCGCCAAAGTTGCCCACTACCAGCGGTAGTTTGTCGCATTGCAGGTCCTGCACCAGGTCGGCATTGATGCGTACGCCGTATTTAAACAGCAGGTCGTCCAGACCCAGGTTCCGGTCAAAGGCTACAAAATCGCTTTGTACACGCAGCAGGCTGTCCATTTCTGCGTAGAGTTTATCCAGCAGCCAAATCACTTTGCCGCCGTGCATAATGTACTGGTCTATCTTCAGCTTTTGCTCGTCGGTGAAGGTTTGCGTGGGTTTTACGATCAACAGGGCATCCAGTTCCCTGGGTATCACGGGTTCTATATTGATGTCTACAAAACCAAAACGGTAATCCTGCCGCAGCGTTCTTTCTACCAGGTCGTACACATTATAGTTCATAGGTTCACCATTGCCTACCAGGTAACCGATGGCCGGTGCGGTATCGGCTGTGATCTTTTGAATGGTGTGCGCGAATTTATATTCCAGCAGCGCTTCGGCGTTGTTCAACGAATGTATGCCACCGGTCATATCCTGGCCCTGCAGCAGGTCGATGGCCAGTTCGCGGTCGGCATATTGCACAATGGCGCCGGGGTAAACCAGCCTTTCTTCCTGCGCCTCGCCGGGCTTTGCCTGTATCTTCACGTTGGTGGGTTTCAACCCCAGGCTATCGAGGTACAGCAGCATCTGGTTGCGGGCCGAGTCGTTGAGTCCCTCACCGGGTTTTTTAAATTTGAACTGGATGTTGTTACGGGCCAGTTCTTTGAATTCCAGCAGCATTTCGCGTGTGCTGTTGCTCAGCTTTTTAAAACCGGCGGGCATATCGCCATCCAGCAATACGGTGATCTGTACCTGGTCGGGCAAACCGCGCAGCAGCTTTTTGGTGGCGGGCGAAAGGGTATATCTTTTTTCCTGGGTAAGGTCTACACGGGTGTGCAGTACCGAAGCCAGGTAATTAATGCCTGCCAGTACGATCAACAAATACACCCACCATAGTTTTGAAGCCAGTATCTTGTTCATGCGCTGTGCCGGATTATCGTTTCAATAAATTACGGTTGGTAAATATGAGGAAGAAGAAGATCACGGTCAGGAAATAGATGATATCGCGGGTATCTACCACGCCCCTGCTAACGCTGCGGTAGTGGAAGTCGATGCCCAGCATTTCGATATAATAATCGGCCCCTGCCTGTAATGCCGGGATACGGCTGATGGCATTGAAGCCGCTGTATAATAAAAAACACAGGAAAGCGCCGGCAATAAAGGCTACCACGGGATTGCTGGTAAGGCTGCTGCAGCCAATGCCAATAGCGACAAAAACGGCAGCCAAAAAAATCAGCCCGATATAACTGCCAATAGTAGCGCCGGTATCGATACCGCCGGTTGCCGATAGTTGTTGTACGCTGATGGCGTAAATAAGGGTGGGCACCAGCGCTATCAGTACAACCAGGAAAGAGCCCAGGTATTTGCCGGCCACCAGCTGCCAGCGGCTAAGCGGTTTGGTTTGTAAAATTTCGAAGGTGCCGGTTTTGAATTCATCGGCAAAACTGCGCATGGTAATGGCCGGGATCAACAGCAGCATGATCCAGGGCGCCAGTTCAAAAAATTTATCGAGGGTGGCAAAACCGAAATCGAGAATATTGGTGTCGGGAAAAACAAACAGGAACAGACCGTTCAGTAAAAGGAAAACCACAATGGCGATGTAACCGGTCAGGCTGCTGAAAAACTGCCGAAACTCTTTTTTGCAAACAGACCACATGGGTACGAAAATAAGGGATTATAAGTAGTATTTTAAGAAAACATGTGATTGATGATGGTGGTTTCAGCAATTTTATTATATTGCGTACCGCGAACTGAAAACCATCCTTGAAAAAAAGATCATTCCGGTTACCGACTATTTTTTTTCTCGTTCACTTATAAATAGCCGAAACCTACTGCATAAAAAATCCTCCGCTACAACGGGGGATTTTTGTTTTTTATCCCGCAATACAATTTACGTTCGATCAAAAGCAAAAGGCGTTAACAGGTTCATAAATTCGAGCTACCGATATCTCGCCCCTAACGGGGCGATGGGTGTGGCGCGTTGATCGTTTGCTACCGATATGTCGCCCCTAACGGGGCGATGGGTGTGGTGCGCCGATCATTGGCTACCAATATGTCGCCCCTGACGGGGCGATGGGTGTGGTGCGTTGATCATTGGCTACCGATATCTCGCTACTAACGGGGCGATGTGTGTGGCGCATTGATCATTGGCTACCGATATCTCGCCCTGGCGGGCGTTCACCTGCCCCGTTAGGGGCAGCATATCGGTAACTCGGGATATCGGTTATCTAAACAGAGAAGCTTTCCCCGCAGGCACACGTTCTGCTGGCATTGGGATTATTAAAATAAAACCCCTTCCCATTCAACCCCTCCGAAAACTCCAACGTAGTATTCACCAAATACAAAAAACTCTTCAAATCCGTCACCACCTTAATCCCGTTATCTTCAAACACCTGGTCTGCCGGTTTCGACTGGTTGTCAAAATCCATTTTATAACTCAACCCCGAACAACCGCCACCTACTACCGACACGCGCAAAAAATAGCCCGCCTCGGGAGAGTACGACTGCTCCTCCATCAGTTTCAATACTTTTTCTTTTGCTTTATCGCTAACGTAGATCATATCTTTAATGTATTAACGCTTTTTGTATATCTCTTAGTTTGTTTACCGTGGCAGAAACCTGCTCAATTACAAAATCCACCTCTTCTCCGGTGCTTTGCCGGCCCAGCGCAAACCGAAGCGAACTAAAGGCCAGCTCATCCTCCACACCCATGGCCTTCAGCACATAGCTGGGCTCCATAGAGGCGCTGGTACAGGCCGATCCCGACGAAAGGGCAATATCTTTCTGCAATGCCATGATAAGCCCCTGCCCTTCCAGCATACCAAAACTCAGGTTGCTCACATGCGGCAGCCTTTGCTGCGGATGCCCGTTTACATATACATTGCCCAAGTGCAGTAAGGCATTTTCCAGCTTATCGCGCAGCCGGCCCAGGCGTTCGGTATCGGCGGCCATTTCCTGGCCGGCCAGTTCACAGGCCTTACCCAGTGCCACAATGCCGGGTACATTCAATGTTCCGCTGCGCATGCCTTTTTCGTGACCGCCGCCATCCATTTGGGCGGCCAGCTTTACCCGCGGCCCTTTGCGCCGTACATACAGGGCGCCCACCCCTTTGGGACCATACAATTTATGGGCGCTGATGGTGAGCAGGTCTACCCCGTCTGTATTCACATCGATGGGCAACTTACCGGCTGCCTGCGCCGCATCGGTAAAAAACAGCACGCCATGCTTTTTGGCCAGGGCGCCAATTTCGGCAATGGGCTGCACTACGCCTGTTTCGTTATTGGCGTACATGATGGCTATCAGCACGGTATCGGGGCGTATGGCGGCCTCCAGTTGCTGGAGGTTGATAAGGCCCTGGTTATCAACTGGTAGCCAGGTGATGTCGCCACCCAGCTTTTCGATGTGTTTACAGGTATCTATCACGGCCTTGTGTTCGGTAACGGCAGTGATCATGTGTTTGCCTTTTACCCCGTAGGTTTCAAATACGCCTTTGAGGGCCAGGTTATCTCCTTCGGTGGCGCCGGAGGTGAAGATAATTTCTTTTGGTTCGGCGCCTATGAGGCGGGCTACCTGCTCACGGGCGTATTCCACGGCTTCTTCGGCTTCCCAGCCAAAGCTGTGGGTACGGCTGGCGGCATTGCCAAAATGCCCGGTAAAAAAGGGCAACATAGCTTCCACTACCCGACGGTCGCAGGGGGTGGTAGCGTTGTGATCCATATATACCGGTGTTTTTGGCATAGCCTATTATAAAACACGAAATTAGATGAAATGGTTCTAATTTTAGCCCTGTTGGCCTGCTGTGCAGCACGGTTTCACCAATCCATTCATATGCAAAAAGTTGAACATATCGGCATCGCTGTCAAACAGCTATCGGTTTCCATCCCCCTGTTCGAAAAACTCCTCAACACCCCCTGCTACAAAACCGAACAGGTAGACAGCGAAAACGTCACCACCGCCTTTTTCAAAACGGGCGAAACAAAAATAGAATTATTGGAAAGCACCGTGGCAGACGGCGTCATCGCACGCTTCATTGAAAAAAAAGGCGAAGGCATTCACCACATCGCTTTTGAAGTAGCCGATATAGAAGCTGAAATGAAACGGCTCAAAGAAGAAGGCTTTGTGCTGCTGAACGAAACACCCAAACACGGCGCCGATAACAAACTAATTTGTTTCCTGCACCCCAAAAACACCAACGGCGTTTTGATAGAGTTATGTATGGAGAAAAAATGATTATTTCTTCATGCTGTGCTCGGGACAGTCAAAACGCAGTTCGTCAAAGGCCAGCGGTCTTTGCATGAGGTTGCAATGATGTTCGTTCTGGTGATCGCCCTTGTAAAAAAGACAATTATAACACATACGCTGCGTACTGATGATACCGGTTTGATTCAACCTGTAAATGGTGTCAAACACAGCCGATAGCAGTCCTTCCTTTTGTACAGACGAAAGTCCGGCAATAGCCCCGTCGAGCGGCATGGAAAAGTTTTCGATCATGCCTGTAAGGTTCATGCCTTTTTCGGTGAGTGAAAAATTAAAGCTGCGCGAGTCGAGCGAATCGGCGGTACGTTCTATTAATCCTTTTTGCTCCAGCACCTTGATAGAATCACTGATAGTGGCCTTGGTGAGATTGAACTCTTTGGCCATGGCCGCAATACGACGGTGCTTATCGGTTGAGTGATATTTAAGAAAGATGAGTAGCTGTAACTGGATGGGGCTTAACTTATGTTCCTTGGCTTCCTGCCATAACAATACCCTGAACACCTCTGATATTTTTTCGAGGGTGGCAACAATCTTATGATCTACATTGGCAATATGACCTTCCGGGTTAAATGCAGACATGTATTATTCCAGTTCAGGAAATTCAAATATACTGACTTAATTCCGCAGGTTTGGTATACAAAAAGTGAATAAAATCAGGCGCCTGGCTGCAAATGGTGGAATGCCCTGTAACTGCGGATTTTATACAATGCAGTAAATGGCTGTCTGTAAAAAAAAATTCCGTTGTAGACACAACGGAATTATACTGTTTACCTAATATGAGAACCAAAAAAAATATCTTATGCCATTCGGTACAATTTCGTATTGCGGCGAACGGTGCAAATGGAAGAATAATTTGATTGACCTTTAATATCTATCTGGCGTATACGATAGTGTATGATGGCGGCTTCGTTATTTTCATCCGCAAAGCGGTATTGTTGCACGGCATCTGTTGCTGTTTCCAACACCACGGCAATGGTTCTCCAGTGAATACCATCGGTGCTTTTTTCTACTTCAAAATGATGATTTGCGGGTAACCATGTGTTCCAGGTTAACAGGTTGTGATCAAACTCGCGGCTGGCTTCGAAACGTTGAAAGCCGTTTTCACCGGGTAGTGTACCGGCCATCAGGGAGGCCGTTAACAGCAGGCTGGCGAGGGATGTGATGTACATTTGTTTCATGGGGTAACAGGGTTACGGTGCCTATTTTTCAATACGCGTACCTGTTTTGCCAAAACAAAGCAAGCAACAATTCAGGCGGGCTGTAAAGTGGTAGCTATCAATTTATTAACCGGGCATATAAATTTTTAAGGCCGGTGTGGCCAGGTACCGGGGAACAGCCTTTTTTTCCCGGAACTGGAAATTTTTTACAGAAGATGGAAATGGGCCTACTCGTCTTCGGCTTCGCTTTTGTTTAAACCCAGTTTATCGATGGCAATAGCGGCGGCAATCTGGCTCGCGTCTTTTTTATTATAGGCCTTGCCTTCGGCCAGCAATTCGCCATCTACCACCGCACCAATCGTAAACAGGCGGCGGCCGCCTTCTATGCGTTCGTCGAGGGTTTCGAACTCCAGGTTTTTGCCATTCTTATTGGCCCAGCCGTACAGTTTGTTCTTATGGTTGATCTCCAGGTTTTCGAGGTCTTCCATATACAGGTGGGGAATGATGATACATTCAAATACCCAGCGTTTGGTTTTTTTGAAACCACGGTCCAGGTAAATGGCGCCTACCACCGCTTCCAGCGTATTGCCAAAGATCTGGCTCATCTTAAGCGAATTGTCGAACTTGTTGTAGAAGGTGATCTTTTTCAGCCCCATTTTAATGGCGATCTCGTTCAGCTTGTTACGGTTCACCATTTTGCTGCGCATCTCGGTGAGAAAGCCTTCTTCGCGGTAGGGATATTTTTTGAAGAGGAAATCGGCTACGATGCCGCTGAGGATGGCATCGCCGAGGTATTCGAGGCGTTCATTATTTTCATCGGCATTATCGCGTACGGACCGGTGTGTGAGGGCAGCTCTATACAATGCCAATTTGCCCGGCGCAAAACCGAGCACATTGCGTAGATTCTTTTTGAAAGAAATGTTTTCTTCTTTATCAATAAAGCGGTCCAGGATTCCCACAAGTGTCAATCTACAAATTTTTCATTAAGCCAAAAAATCATTATAGGCCAGGAGTCCCGCCACAACCTGTTTCTTCGGCCTTTAATAAAGACATTACTAAGTTACGCTTTATATTTCTTAACGATCACACAGGCGTTATGGCCTCCAAAGCCAAATGTGTTACTGAGTGCAGCTCGCACAGGACGCTGCTGGGCTTTTTCAAAGGTGAAATTTAAACGTGGGTCCAGGTCGGGATCATCGGTAAAATGATTGATGGTGGGTGGTACGGTATCATGCACCACGCTCATAATACAGGCAATGGCCTCTATTACGCCGGCTGCTCCCAAACAGTGACCGGTCATGGATTTTGTTGAGCTGATGTTGAGCTTGTAAGCCTGCTCACCGAATACATCGATGATGGCTTTCACTTCGGCAATGTCGCCCAGGGGGGTAGAAGTGCCGTGGGTATTGATATAATCAATATCCTCAGCCTTCATCCCGGCGTCATCCAGCGCGCTGATCATTACATTTTTGGCGCCCAGTCCTTCCGGATGGGGAGCGGTGATGTGGTGGGCATCGGCGGTAGCGCCGCAGCCCGCGATCTCGCAATAAATTTTGGCGCCCCTTTTCATAGCATGCTCCAGCTCTTCCAGTACCAGCACGCCCGAACCTTCACCCATTACAAAACCATCGCGATCCTTATCATAAGGACGGCTGGCTGTTTTGGGATCATCGTTGCGTTCGCTCAGTGCTTTCATGGCATTGAAACCACCCACACCGGCCTCGCTGACCACGCTTTCGGCGCCACCACTCAGTATCACATCGGCCTTACCCAGGCGAATGAGGTTGAATGCTTCCATGATGGCATTGGTAGAAGAAGCGCAGGCGCTTACTACCGCGAAGTTGGGTCCGCGAAAACCATGGCGCATAGAAATATGGCCGGCGGCGATGTCCAATATCATTTTAGGTATGAAGAAGGGATTGTACCTGGGCGTTCCATCGCCTTTGGCAAAATTCATCACTTCTTCCTGGAAGGTGATCAGGCCTCCGATTCCGCTGGCAAATACTACCCCTACCCTGTCAACGTTTACATTGCTGGCATTGATGCCGGCATCCAGTACTGCCTGGTCGCTGGAGACAAGGGCAGTTTGTGTAAAGCGGTCGATCTTACGGGCTTCCTTTTTGTCGAGGAAATTCAATGGGTCGAAATTCTTTAACTCGCAGGCAAAGCGTGTCTTGAATTTAGATGCATCGAACTGGGTAATAAAATCTGCTCCGGATACTCCGTTCACGAGTCCGTTCCAAAATTCCTGTAAACTATTCCCGACCGGTGTAACAGCACCGATGCCGGTTACTACAACTCTTTTCAATTGCATAGCACTTGCCAGGGGGAGTTTAAAAGTAACAAATCCGCCCTCGCAGCATGCGCCCAGCCGTCGAAAGCGGATTTAATTTATTGCACCTGATCTACAAGA
>Ga0065721_10049682_pt1 | contig 28964 bp, 23 predicted proteins | sample Mesricmetagenome_FD_59108 | JGI IMG/M metagenome (GOLD analysis project Ga0065721, IMG submission 59108) | Mesophilic microbial community from rice straw/compost enrichment Sample: eDNA_1 v2 (version 2) | ecosystem: Engineered > Solid waste > Grass > Composting > Bioreactor | place: USA: Davis...
CGTGAACGAGATGCTGGCGAACGAGGGCATTAACGCGATCTCGTTCGTGGGTTCGCAGCCCGTCGCCGAGTACGTGTACAAGACGGGAGCGGCGGGCGGCAAACGCGTGCAGGCGCTCGCCGGCGCCAAAAACCACTCGATCGTCCTGCCCGACGCCAACCTGGAGCTGGCCGTCAAAGAAATTACGAACGCCGCGTTCGGCTCTGCCGGAGAGCGATGCATGGCCTGCTCCGTCGTCGTCGCCGTGGGCGATGTTGCGGACAGGCTGGTTGAAGCGCTCCGTCGTTCGGCCTCGGGCTTGTCGATCGGCAACGGGCTGGAGCCTAACGTATTCCTCGGGCCGGTCATCCGCGAATCGCACAAAGCCCGCACTCTGGGCTACATCGAGAGCGGCGAGACGGAAGGGGCCGAGCTTGTGCTGGACGGCCGCGAAGCGGTAGCGGCGCGGGGCGAAGGCTACTTCGTCGGGCCGACGATCTTCGACCGCGTGAATCCGGAGATGAGGATTTGGCAAGACGAAATTTTCGCCCCGGTGCTGTCCGTCGTGCGCGTCGATACGCTGCAGGAGGCAGTTGCGCTGGCCAACCGTTCGGAATTCGCCAACGGCGCCTGCATCTATACCGACAGCTCGAGCGCGATCCGCGAGTTCCGCGATACGATCGACGCGGGGATGCTGGGCGTTAACGTGGGCGTTCCCGCCCCGATGGCGTTTTTCCCTTTCTCCGGCTACAAGAAATCGTTCTATGGCGATCTTCATGCGAACGGGCGCGACGGCGTGGAATTTTACACTCGGAAGAAAATGATCGTGCATCGGTAATCCAATTAAGAGAGGCGATGAAGCGTTATGGCAAACTTGAACTTATTCGATCTCACCGGGAAAAAGGCGATCGTCACCGGGGCAAGCCGCGGGCTTGGCCGGGGCATCGCGGCGGCGCTGGCGACGGCGGGCGCGGAGGTGGCGATCCTCGACATTTCGGACGCGGCTGCGCAGACCGCTTCCGAGCTGCAAGCGGACGGGCTGGCCGTTCATGCGGTGAAGGGCAATCTGATGGATCGGGCCGACCTGGAGCGCAGCTTCGGGGAAGCCGCCGCCGTACTGGGCGGAACGGTCGACATTCTCGTCAACAATGCGGGCATGCATGACCGCAGAGCCTGCCTCGACTTGCCTGTCGAGAGCTGGGACAAGGTGCTGGAGCTGAACATCACCGCGGTGTACCAGCTTTGCAGATTGGCCGGCGCAATCATGGTCGAGCGGGGCAGCGGCAAGATCGTCAATATGGCGTCGATGCTCAGTTTTATCGGCGGCTTTAACGCTTCCGCTTACGCGGTTAGCAAGGCGGGCATCGCCCAGTTGACGAAGTCGCTGTCCAACGAGTGGGCGGGTCGCGGCGTTCAGGTGAACGCGATCGCCCCGGGTTATATGGCGACGGAGATGAATACCGATTTGCTGCAGGATGACACGCGTCTGCCGCAAGTGAATGCGCGCATTCCGGCGGGGCGGTGGGGGAAGCCCGACGACTTGGCGGGAGCCAGCGTCTTCCTGTCCTCGGCCGCATCCGACTATGTCACGGGAATTATTCTTCCCGTCGACGGAGGGTACCTGGCGAGATAGTTCCGCCGGATAATGCAAGACAGCCGGGAAGAAGTATGCTAGGGCGAGTATGCATACTCCGAGGATAGCAGATATTGCCGAATTTTCGTTCCATGCAAGGAACTTTTGTGAAGGCGTACCGGGGGTACGTCAAGCAAAAGTGACGAAGCAGGGGGCGAAAAGGCGGTGAAAGATGCCTCTGAGCGGGTTTGCATACTCGCCCTAGAATAGCGATACTAAAATCTATTTCGGTCGTGAAGCACACGCCGCTCGCATTCCCTTGAGGGAATGCCGGGCGGCTTTTTGTTTTTCCGGCCGCATGAAGGGGGAGTTGGCCATGGAGATCGATCACGATCGGTTGTTCAAGACGCTGCTGCGCACCTTTTTCAAGGAATTCATCGAATTGTTTTTCCCGGAGGTGGCGGAGGCGCTCGATTTCGAGCATGTCGTGTTTCTGTCCGAAGAGGTGGTGACCGATTTGACGGGCGGCAAGAAAGGGAGAGTCGACCTGCTCGTCGAGACGAGACTGAGGGAAGAGGAGGCGTTCATTCTCGTGCACCTGGAGCCGCAGTCCTATCGGGAGGAGGAGTTCGCGGAGCGGATGTTTATTTACGCGTCAAGACTGTATGAGAAGCATCGCAAGCCGATCGTGCCGATCGCGGTGTTCAGCCATCGGTCGAAAGCGGCTGAACCGGACTCGTTCCGCTGGAAGCTGCCATTCAAGGAAGTGCTGAGGTTCGACTACTACGCCATCCAGCTTTGCCGGCAGGATTGGAGGACGTTCGCGCGCTCGGACAATCCGGTCGCCGCCGCCCTGCTCAGCAGCATGGGGTACAGGCGCAAGGAGCGCAAAGAGGTGTATATGGCCTTTCTGCGCATGATATTCCAAAGCGAGCAAAACCTTGCTAAACTATCCTTAATGACGTTGTTCTTCGAAACTTATATGAAATCGACCAAGACCGAGCAGAAACAGGTTCAGGCGGAGTTTATAAAAGAATATCCCGATAAGGAGGAACCGCTGATGGGACTGATGAGCTCGTACGAGCGGAAGGGCTACATGCAGGGGCTGAACGAAGGCAAGATCGAGGGCAAGACTGAAGGGAAAATTGAAGGCAAGGTCGAAGTCGCATCCCGAATGCTGGAAGAAGGCCTGTCAGTCGAGTTAATCGCCAAAGTGACGGGTCTACCCGGCCCGGACATCGAGAAACTGAAAGTCTCGCATTAAGCCCACGGAGATAGACAAAGGCCCTCGCGTTCCAAGGAAGAGCGGAACATGAGGGCCTTTCGCGTTCGCGTTAACTCCGCTCCGGAACGAGGAACGATACGGTCGTTCCTTCGCCGGGGCGGCTCCGGATGAACAAGCCTTGCCCGTACAGCTGGGTTAATCTTCGGTTCGTGTTGGACAGTCCGATCCCTTTGGTCCGATCCGCCCAATCCAGCAAGCGGCTTAATTTGTCGTCGTCCATTCCGACTCCGTCGTCGGAGACCTCGATCAGCGCGGAGCCGTCCTGACGGACAATGCGAATCCGCACTGTCCCTCCCTGAATCTGTCCGCAAACCCCGTGCCGGACGGCGTTCTCTACCAAAGGCTGAATCGTGAGCGGGGGCAGCGTCAGTCTCATGTTCGGCTCGACTTCCCACACGATGTTCAACTTGTACTCGAATCTTTCTTTCTCGACGTACAGATAAGAGCGGACAAGTTCCAGCTCATGGGACAGCTCCACGAGCTTGCCCGAATTAAGGAAGTCGAAGCTGATTCTCAAATACGAAGTAAAGGCGTCTCCGAGCTTCCGCATTCTGACCGTATCCTCATCGCTTAACGCCATGATCGAGTTCAGGGCGTTGAACAGGAAGTGGGGATGAATTTGCGCCTGCAAATACGCGGCTTCCAGACGAAGCTGTTCGCTCACGGTTTGCTTGAGCGTCGTCAGCGCCCGAATGCGGTACTTCAATTCAGTCGCTTCCACCGGTTTGGTGACGTAATCGTTGGCCCCGGCAAGAAAGCCGGCCTGAACGTCGGCAGGCCCGCTGCGGGCGGTCAGCAGCAGAACCGGAAGCTCCGACATCGAGAATCGTTCCCGGATTTTCTCGGTCAGCTCGTAACCGGACATCTGCGGCATCATCACGTCCGCGACGATCAAATCCCATGTATGGGAGCCGAGCAGCTCCAGCGCTTCGCGGGCGGAAGTCGCGGTGACGATGTTATACGGTTCGTTCGCGAGAATGCCGACAAGCACTTTCAGATTGATCGTATCGTCGTCCACGGCAAGGATGTTGGCATGTCCGGCTTCGAAAGCCTGCGGTGATGAGGCGGAAGCCGAAGGTTCCGGGGACGTCTCGGTTAAGAGAGAAGCGGCCGCTTCCAGGTAGCCTCTATCCGTGAGGTCCGAGCGGAAAGTCAGCGCCGGCGGAGCGTCGGCCAGCGAATCGGCAATCGGCAGCGAGAAGCGGAACACGGAACCGACGCCCGGTTCGGAGCTTACCGTCAATTCTCCTCCGTGAAGCTCCACTAATTGCTTGGAAATACTTAAGCCGAGCCCGATGCCTCCGTCTTCGTTCATGCCGCGGCTTCCTTGCTCATAAGGAAGGAATACCCGCCGGCGCGTCTCTTCGTCCATCCCGGCTCCGGTGTCGCTAACGCGAATAACGACCTTTGCGCCTTCCGCCTTCGCCGATACGGTCACCATTCCTTCGTCGGTAAATTTCAAAGCGTTATGCAGCAGGTTAAACAAGATCTGCACCAGTCTTTTCTCGTCGGCCAGCACTTGCGGAAGCGAATCCCCGATCTCCGTCACGAGCCGGACCGGCTTGCCTTCGACCATAAAGCGCAGCATGGCGGCGACGCCGGAGACGATCGAAGCGACGGACAGCGGTTCCTTGCGCAGAACGATCCTTTTCTCCTGCAGCCGGGTGACGTCCAGCAGATCGTCGAGCAGGTGCGACATCCGCCGGCCGACCGTGATCAGAAGCTCCATATCCGCGACGCTTCGCTCGCCAAGCACCGGTTTTTCCCGTTCCACGACGCTGCGCGCCATGTTCATCATGCCGTGAAGCGGCGTTCTCAGCTCGTGTGAGGTGTTGGCCAGGAACTGATCCTTCAGCTTGTCGGCTTCCCGGAGCTGGACGGTCAGACGGGTATTCTCCTCGGCGTTCCGGAAGTAGCGTTTGAACCAGTAAGCCGAGAACGAAATAATGGCGGCGATAATATCGATCGGATAATAGACGGTCGTGCTCTGCAGCCAATAATCGACAATGCCCCAGAGGACGCTGGACAGCACGCTGACGATGGCGAGAAACAGATAGATGACGTCGTTTTTGCGTTCAAGCATCATTTTTACGGTCAGCCAGACAAACGCCGCCAGCGGCGCCACGTAGTAGAAAGTCATGATCCTGAGCCAGTAGCTGATGCTGACGAGCGTAACGTCCGCGAACAGGATAAACAGCGTATAGGCGACGAACGATCCGAAGAAGATGCGGTAGACCGCCGATTTCTCAGCTCTTCCGGAGAAAACTCTGCCCATCATTAGAATGAGCATGGACAGCCACATATACGAGAGAAGCCGGATTTTGATCAGCCACGTATAATTGATCGGCAGCCAGTTGAGAAGAATGACTTCGTCGGAAGAGACGACCGTTATGCCGGCGGCGAACAGCAGCAGCGCGAAGATCAGAAATTCTTTCTCCCGCCGGCTGAACAGGAACAAAATGAAGGCATACAGACCGTGTACGAGCAGGATCGCGAACGTCACGAGCTGGAAGCCGATCGAGTACCACCATTCGGTATCGATCGCGTCCTTGTCGCCGAACCGAATCGACCGGACGATCCCGCTTCGGGTGAAGTGGTCGAAGTTGGCCGCTTGAACGTATAATTCGACTTCTTCGGCGCCCTTCGTTTCGTAGGACAGCAAATAAGTTCTCATGCTGGGGACGTAGGTTTCCTTGCTCTCCCCGATCTGGCCGACCTCGAACGGCTTGCCGCCGTTGATCTCCACGCGGGAAGAAGCCCCGACTTCCTGGAACCAGAAGCTCAAGTCTAGATCGGGGTTCGGATCAATCAGAATGCGCAGCTTGTACGTCCCGTATCCGTAAGCGCCGTCGAAGCCCTCCACTCCGGCGGTTGCCCATCTTTCCGGAACGGATATCAACCTGCTGGCATGCTCTGCTTCGTTGGCGCGGTTGACGAAAGCCGAAGGATAGAAAGTCCACTCTCCGTCGAGCGGGATGGACGGATTGGCGCTGAAGTCCCATCCCCGCAAGTCGAGCGTGCCTTGAACGACGTCCGGATGTTGCGGGGTAAAGAAGATTTCGGACCAGAACCATCGCAGCCCTAGCAGAAAAGCGAGAAACAAGCCGGCCACTGCGGCGGATTTCAGCAGGGACTTCAGCAGCTTGGAATCTTGGATTGGCGTCATAGTATCGTACTCTTTCGACGTCGCCTTTCGATTTTCCTTGTTCACGGCTGCCGTTCTTCCATTTTCTAACCTTGCAAGGCCTGTATTTCCAACGAAAAGAAGGTATAGTGGAATCAGATATAGAAAGCGCAAGGGAGGCCAATATGTCGATATCGCTTGTGGTGCTTCAAGGGCCTAGCGCCTCCGGCAAAAGCACGATCCAGTCGCGGCTCGGACTGCCCCGAATCGTGACGTGGACTTCGCGCGCGCCCCGCGAAGGAGAGACGGACGGGGTGGACTATTTCTTTAAAAGCAGATCGGAGATGCAGCGCCTGCACGACCGGGGACAAATGGTGGAGATGACGGAATATCACGGCAATTTGTACGGGACGCCCTTGCAACTCGTAGAGGACGTTATTCGCGGAGGAGTCGCTCGTTCCGTCATTCTGGATCAGGCAGGAGCGGGCAAGCTGCGGGAGCTGTTCCGGGACAGGACGCTGCTGATCGGCGTGAAATCGGGCAAGGAGGATTGCCGAAGGCGGCTCGAGGCGAGAGGTCACGGTTCGGAGGAGATTCGCGTCCGGCTGAGTTCCTACGAGGAGGAGATTGCGGCACTGGCCGAATGCGATCTGGTGCTGAACAATTCGGACGGCAACCTTGGCAAAATCGATCTGCTGGCAGACTTCATTCGGGAAGGGTTGAGGAAGAACGATGGCGCATCGTTACGATCCGATCACCTTGAATAAGCGCAATAATCGCCAATAGGAGGATGGTCCATGGAGAGGGAGTTCGATGCGATCGTGGTGGGGGCGGGATTAGCCGGGTTGGTCGCGGCTGCCGAGCTTGCCGACAAGGGGAAGAAAACGCTGCTGCTGGACCAGGAACCGGAAGCGTCGCTCGGAGGGCAGGCGTGGTGGTCGTTCGGAGGGCTGTTTCTGGTGGATTCTCCGGAGCAGCGCCGTCTGGGCGTCAAAGATTCGAAGGAACTGGCCATGCAGGACTGGATGGGCTCCGCTGGATTCGACAGAGCCGACGAAGACTACTGGGGCCGGAAGTGGGCGGAAGCCTACATCGATTTTGCCGCCGGGGAGAAAAGAGCCTGGCTTCACGGCATGGGCGTACGCTTCTTCCCGATCGTCGGCTGGGCGGAGAGAGGCGGATATTTGGCGGAAGGCCACGGCAATTCCGTGCCGAGGTTCCATATCGTGTGGGGGACGGGGCCGGCCATCGTCGCGCCGTTCGAGCGGCGCGTTCGCGAACATCGCGACGGCGGCAGGATCGTCTATCTGCCTCGCCATCGCGTCGATCGCCTGATTCGCGAGCAAGGCGCGGTCGTCGGTGTAAGCGGTTCCGCGCTGGTCGCCAGCGATGCGGCCAGAGGGGAGGCCAGCTCCCGCGAGATCGTCGGGGAGTTCGAGTATTACGCGCGGGCGGTGCTCGTCACGAGCGGCGGCATCGGCGGCAACCCCGATCTCGTGCGGGCGAATTGGCCGGCCCAGCTCGGACAGCCTCCGAAGCATATGCTGTCCGGCGTTCCCGCCCATGTCGACGGGCGAATGCTCGGCATCGCCGAGGAGGCGGGAGGACGCATCGTGAATCGCGACCGGATGTGGCACTACACCGAAGGCATCCGGAACTGGAACCCGATCTGGCCGAGCCACGGCATACGGATTCTTCCCGGACCTTCTTCCCTATGGCTCGATGCGAGAGGCAGGAGGCTTCCGGCGCCCAACTTCCCCGGCTTCGACACGCTTGGCACGCTTGAGACGCTGCGGCGCACGGGCTGCGACTACTCCTGGTTTATTCTGACGCAGAAGATTATCGAGAAGGAGTTCGCGCTCTCCGGTTCGGAGCAAAATCCGGATCTGACCGGCAAGAGCGTGAGGCAGGTGCTGTCCCGAGTGCTTCCGGGGCCTACGGCCCCCGTGCAGGCTTTCCTGGATAAGGGCGAGGACTTCGTCGTGGCGGGCAATCTCGGGGAACTGGTGGCCGGGATGAACAGGTTGACGGGAGAAGGGCTGCTCAGCTTCGAGGAGATCGAGAGGCAGGTGCGGGCCCGGGATCGGGAGATGGACAACGCGTTCACGAAAGACCTGCAGATAACCGCGCTCCGCGGAGCGCGGCACTACAAAGGAGATAAGTTCATTCGCGTGGCGCGTCCGCACAAGCTTCTCGACCCGAAGAACGGCCCGCTGATCGCCGTTCGTCTGCATATCGTCAGCCGCAAAACGCTGGGCGGTCTGCAGACGGACTTATCCGGGAGAGTGCTCGGAGCGGACGGCCAGCCGGTTCCCGGCCTCTACGCGGCCGGAGAGGCTTCCGGGTTCGGGGGCGGCGGCATGCACGGCTACCGGGCGCTGGAAGGCACGTTCCTCGGCGGCTGCCTCTTCTCGGGAAGGACGGCGGGGCGGGCGGCCGCGGAGAACATCGGGTAAGGGGGACAACGTATTGCGCTGGCCAGCGTCGAACGTTGAATAACCTGAACTGCCTCCATCGACCGAACGGTGGAGGCAACCTTCAAAAAGTGGTTGCTTCTTCTCTGCCTTTCTGTTATTTTTGATATTAACAAAATGTTATTATCAAAATAATACAAAGAGAATCGCGCATGACTTCAGATGCGGGAGAGCAGACGGAGGGATAAGGATGAGGAAGCTGTGGGGAAGCTGGAACGTTTACGAGATTGCTTGGCTGACTTTGTTTTCGGGAATCGCCATCGCTTTGACGGTTATCATGAAGGATACTTTGTTCGGGTTTACGGTGTTTCTGACCGGCGTCCTCTGCGTCGTGCTGGCGGCCAAAGGCAACCTGATGACTTACGTCTTCGGCATGTACAATACATTCGGCTACGCTTACCTCGCGTATACGAACGGGCTGTTCGGCGAGGTGATGCTGAACCTGCTGTTCTTCGTACCGATGAATGCGGTCGGCTTCTTCATGTGGAAGAAGAATCTTGGCGGCGACAAGCAGGTCATCATGCGGCAATTAAACGCCGCAAGCTTGGCGCTAGTGGCGGTCGTCTGCGCAGCGGGCAGCGCGGCGCTCGGATACGGCCTGTCGCTGATCGAGGGGCAGAACTCGCCTTACATCGACGCATTGACGACCGTATTGTCGATAGTGGCGACCATTCTTATGGTTAGAAGGTATAAGGAGCAGTGGCTCGTCTACATTGTGCTTAACATTTTCACGGTGCTGCTGTGGGTAATCCGCACGGTCGACGGCAGCCCGGACGGCCTGCTGATGATCGTCATGTGGAGCGCGTACCTGGTTAATGCGATTTACGGTTATTACACCTGGAATAAAGGGGCTAGGGAGGCACGGGCATGAAAACGCTAGGTTTAACTTTGGGCAAGTTCGCGCCGCTGCACAAGGGACATCAATATATGTTCGAGACGGCTCTGCGCGAGGTCGACGAGCTGATCGTCGTCATCTACGAGACGGACGTGACGCCGATTCCGCTCCAGGTGCGCGCCGATTGGATTCGCAAGCTGTATCCGACCGTGAGGGTGATCGAAGCTTGGGACGGACCGGACGGCTACTCGAACGACCGGGAGCACGAAATCCGCGAGGAGCAGTACATTCTCGGGCTGCTGAACGGAGAGCAGGCGACGCACTTCTATTCCAGCGAATTTTACGGCGAGCATATGAGCCGGGCGCTTGGTGCGATAGATCGGCGGGTAGATGAGGCGCGCGGCGTCGTTCCGATCTCGGCGACGATGGTCCGCTCCGATCCGTACAAGTACCGGGAATTCGTCAGCGACGTCGTCTATCGGGACTTGGTCGTGAAGGTTGTGTTCGTGGGGGCGATGTCGACGGGGAAATCGACGATTACCGAGGCGCTGGCGAAGCGCTACGGAACGACGTACGCAAGCGAGTACGGCCGGGATTACTGGACCGAGCACCAGGTGGACCGCCGAATCGATCTGCCGGCCTTCGACGAGATCGCGGTCGGCCATCTGGAACGGGAAGAGAAGGCGCTGCTGGAGGCGAATCGCTATCTGTTCGTGGACACCAACGCGATTACGACCTATATGTTCGCGCTCGATTATCACGGCAAAGCTCCGGATTTGCTGACACGAATCGCGCTTGAGAACGCGCAGCGGTACGACTTGTTCTTCCTGTGCGACGACGATATTCCGTACGACGATACGTGGGACAGGAGCGGAGATCAGAAGCGCCAGGTGTTCCACAAGCAGATCATCGCGGATTTGAAGCGGCGCCGGATTCCCTACATTACGCTTAGGGGCGGGTTGGAAGAACGGATGCGGCAGGTTGACGAGGTGCTGGCCCGCTTTACGCCTTACGCCAACTACTTCGGCGAGCTTGGCGGAAGAGGCTGACGCAGGGACGGCTGCGGGGGGATAGGAGTCAGACGGGATCGGGTCGGATGGAATAGGGCTCGAATAAAAAATAGGCGAGGGATCAGCGATGGACGTGCGGGATCGGGACGGTTTGACGGAACGGGAGTTTCTGGAGCGGTATAGCGCGGGCGATTACGAAAGGCCTTCGGTGGCGGCGGACATGGTCATCTTCACCGTGACGGATGAGGAGGAGGACAATTACCGCAAGCTTCCGGAGAAGGAGCTAAGGGTTCTGCTCATTCAGCGCGGCGGCCACCCCTATCTGGGCCGGTGGGCGCTGCCGGGCGGCTTCGTCCGTCCGAGCGAGACGACGGAGCAGGCCGCGCAGCGAGAGCTGCGCGAGGAGACGGGCGTGGACAACGTCTATCTGGAGCAGCTGTACACGTTCAGCGACGTAGGGCGAGATCCCCGGACATGGGTGATGAGCTGCTCGTATATGGCGCTGATCGACGCCGGCAAGGTGCAGGTGAGAGCGGGGGACGATGCGGCGAACGCTGCGTGGTTTAAGGTGGCTTATCGGCTGCTGAGGGAGACGAAAGAGCCGATCGAGGACGGCGGATACGTGAAGACGTTGGCGCACGAGCTTAAGCTGACGTCTGATCACGGCGAGCTGACCGCGGTCGTGGAGCGGGTGCAGACGGTGACCGAGACGGCTTCCAAGACGACTTACGCCATTGTGTCGAACGACGGCCTGGCGTTCGATCACGCCAAAATCATCGCCTACGCGATCGAACGGCTGCGCGGCAAAGTCAACTATACCGATATCGCGCTGCATCTGATGCCGAAACTGTTTACGTTGACGGAGCTGCAGCAGGTGTACGAGGTCATTCTGGACAAGGAACTGCTGAAGGCCGCCTTCCGGCGCAAAGTGGCCGATCTCGTCTCCGAGACGGACCATTATACGGAGAATGCCGGCCACCGTCCGTCCCGACTTTATCGGAGGAATTTGGAGGGAGCGGAATGATTTACGATCTGGAGCAATTGAGGAGCGCCTGTCGGGCGGACCGCAAGTTTAAATATTTGTTTTTCTGGGGCCATACGCCGCCTGCTGACGGAAGCGTTAACCAGAGCTGCCTGAGCCAATGGTGGATGACTCCTTTTGAAATCGACGGAACGGAGTACTCCTGCACGGAACAGTACATGATGGCGGAGAAGGCTCGGCTGTTCGGGGATGGCGAGATGCTGAACGCGATCATGCAAGCCAAACATCCGAAGGAAATGAAGGCGTTCGGCCGCTCTGTCGGCAATTTCGACAAGGACGTGTGGGGGAGCCGGTGCTACGAGATCGTCAAACGCGGCACCTTAGCCAAATTTTCGCAAAACCCGCAGCTCTGGGACTATTTGAAATCAACGAAAAACCGCATTCTGGTCGAAGCCAGTCCCCGAGATCGCATCTGGGGCATTGGTATGGGCAAGTCCAATCCGAATGCGGAGAATCCGCTGCAATGGCGGGGAACAAACCTGCTCGGATTTGCGCTGACCGAAGCGCGTGACGAGCTGTTAAGGAAAGAGGGGAATACGAATGAACCGCAAAGAGATCGCGCATGAGACGGTGCGAATCATGGAGCAAGGAGGGTATGAATATAGCGGGCGGAGGATCGACTTCTCCGCGCAGCAGAAGCGTTCGGAGGAAACCAGCGTGCTGATCTCCCCACGCGTTGTTCGAGGAGATTCGATTCGCCGTGTTGGACGCTCGCGACGGCAAATGCATACGCGCTTTCGAGAGGGAATTTGCGTGAAACTCTTTTAAACGTTTGATAGAGAGGAGGTAAAAGGATGAGGCAGAGCAATAGAGACGTCGAGCTGGGCCGGTTTCTGAGCTTGGTGCTGCGGCACAAGCCGTCGGCGGCGCATATCAAATTGGACGACAACGGCTGGGCCGACGTCGACGACTTGCTGGCAGGCTGCAATCGCGCGGGCAGGAGGATCGACAGGGAGACGCTGGAGAGAATCGTCCGCGATAACAGCAAGCAGCGCTACAAATTCAACGAGGACCGGACCCGCATTCGCGCCAATCAGGGACATTCGGTGGCGGTCGATGTGGAGATGGAGGAGTGCGCTCCTCCCGAATTCCTCTACCATGGCACGGCTTCCCGTTCAATAGAGAGCATATGCGCGGAAGGTATCAAAAAAGGGTCTCGGCAGCATGTTCATCTATCGCGGGATACGGAGACGGCGATGCAGGTAGGCAAGCGGCATGGAAAGCCGCTTCTGCTTCGTGTCTCGGCGGCGGCCATGCATCGGGACGGGCACAAGTTTTGGCTATCAGCCAACGGCGTCTGGCTGTGCGAGCATGTGCCGTGGTCCTATGTGATGCAAGAGGAGCGGGAGTAGAGGAAGACAACTGCAGGCCCGACCCGAAATGGTCGCGGATGACGGTTGGCGGACGATCGTCATGAAGTAAATCGAACCTTTTTCTCTCATGCGACCAATATCGGTCAATAGAGAAGAGGGGGAGAGAGCCGATGAGAAAAACGATGCTGTTGTTGCTGGCGGCTATGATGCTCGCGTTGGCGGCGTGCGGAGCCAAGAAGGAGGCGCTGCCGTCGCCATTGGACTACATCGATTCCGTGACGGGCATCGATCTGGCAGCGGAGACGGGCGGTCTGAGCGATCTTGGCATTTCGGAGCAAGAGGTGGTCGCTCAGCGCGGAGAGCCGACGTTCAGAGGGACGCTGAAAGGGGCGACCAGTTGGCGGGGAGAGGTCATTCTCGATTACGAGGATTTCACCTACAATCTCAACGGCGGACAGGTTGACGGATATTCGCTGAAGGGGGATGCCGCGACGGCCAGACAGGTGAAGATCGGGGACGATAAATCCCGCATCGAGGCGCAGTACGGCAAAGATTACTACGTGCGCGAGATGGACCAGATCCGGTTGATGGGCTACTTGGACAAGCAAAACGGCAGAGTCATCGAATTCCTTCTGGAGAACGATCGCGCGACGGTAATTCTCGTGGCCGATTTTGCGATGTACGAATCATGAGAAGGCTGCTTGCATGGCTATTGGCGGTTATGATTGCGGTATCGCTCTTTCCTGTCGGGGCCAATGCGGCCGAGGCGTCCGCCGAACTGGATACGGCGAAGATCGACGCGTTGGTCCGGGAAGGAATGGAGAAGTACCGAATCCCGGGAATGGCCATCGGCGTCGTGCACCGGGACCGAATGGTATACGTGCAGGGGTACGGTATCGCCGACGATGGCAAGCGTCCGGTTACGCCCGCCACGCCTTTCCTGCTGGGCTCGGTCAGCAAATCGCTCACCGCGCTTGCGATCGTGCAGCTGGCCGAACAAGGACGATTGGGACTGGACGACCCTGTCCGGCAACATTTGCCGGAGCTGCGCTGGAAGGAGTCCGAGGCGGGCGGGCCGGTCACGGTGCGCCATCTGCTGAACCAGACCGGTGGATTATCGACCTATACGGGGAGGGCTTGGATCGCCGACGGCGATCTTGCGCCCGCCGAAGCGATTCGTCGGCTGGACGGGGTTAAGCTTAAGGAGACGGCAGGAGCCGTCTTTCGCTATTCCAACGTGAATTACGCGTTGCTAGGGGAGATCGTGACGCGCGTCTCGGGAATAAGCTACGAAGAGTATGTCGCGGGCAGAATCTTTCAACCGCTGGAGATGAGGAACAGCTTTGCCGGCAACTCGGATGACGAGAGGCTGGCCGCCGGTTACCAGTCCGTATTCGGTCAATTGCGGGAGACGAAGCACCCGATAGCCCCTGCTCTCGTTCCCGCCGGCTACTTGGCCGCTTCGGCGGAGGATATGACTCATTACTTGATCGCCCAGCTCAACGAAGGGCAATACGGCGGCCAAGCAATCGTGACTCCGACGGGAACCCGCGCGATGCACAAGCCGGAAGTCGGCTTCTCTTACGGCCTGGGCTGGTTTTCATTCGGAAACAGGATCTGGCACGGAGGGGATGCGGAGAACTTTCACTCCGACGTCATTGCCGACCTCGATTCGGGCTGGGGAATCGTCGTGCTGATGAACACGAACGACGCGCTGCTAACGACGGTATACGGCCATGCTTACGGAGAATTGTCCATGAGACTGATGGAGGCGGCCGTGCGTGGAGGCACTCTGCCTCCGGGATATCCGCCCCTCACTCCGTTCGGTTCGATCGAAGCGGTTCTGGGCGCGGTCTGCGTGCTGGCGGCGGTCTGGATCTCGGTTGACGTCATTCGAATGATTGTCCGGCGGAGGAAAAGGCAGTTTCCCGGATACCGGCATCTGTTGACGGCTATTGCGCCGTTTTATTTCGTTCTGCCGCTCATGATATTGATCGCCGTGCCGCGAGCGGCGGGAGCGCCCTGGGGGACGGTTTTGCGGTTCAGCCCGGGCCTGGGTCATGCGATGCTCGTCTTGTCCGCGGCGCTGCTGGTGCTTGGGGCGTTCAAATTATGCGGCTTTAAGGCAGAATCGCGAACTAGTAGAGCGCCCCCGAAGTAACGTAACCCAGATGTTGAAGAATCTAGGCTGACTCAGTCTTGCTGAGTCGGGTTGGAGCATCGAATGGGGCGTCAGAGTAGCTGCAACCGCGCTGAGTCGGGTTGGAGCATCGAAAGAGACGTCTGAGTAGCTGCAACCGCGCTGAGTCGGGTTGGAGCATCGAAAGAGACGTCTGAGTAGCTGCAACCGCGCTGAGTCGGGTTAGAGCATCGAAAGAGACGTCAGAGTAGCTGCAACCGTGCTGAGTCGGGTTGGAGCATCGAATGGGACGTCAGCGTAGCTGCAACCGTGCTGAGTCGGGTTGGAGTATCGAATGGGACGTCAGCGTAGCTGCAACCGTGCTGAGTCGGGTTGGAGTATCGAATGGGGCGTCAGAAGTAGCTGCAACCGCGCTGAGTCGGGTTGGAGTATCGAATGGGGCGTCAGAGTAGCTGCAACCGCGTTGAGTCGGGTTGGAGCATCGAATGGGACGTCAGAGTAGCTGCAACCGCGCTGAGTCGGGTTGGAGCATCGAAAGAGACGTCAGCGTAGCTGCAACCGCGCTGAGTCGGGTTGGAGCAGCGAAAGAGACGTCAGAGTAGCTGCAGCCACGCTGTGTCGGGTTGGAGAGTAAGAGATTGCATCGGCTTCGAGCGCAATCGCATTTTACTTCTGGAATGCTCTACTAGGAATTCTACGCGCATTTCGAAGATTGCCGCTAACGGCTTGGGAAGCCGAACGACGACAGGTATAATGGAAACACATGACATCCATAGAGCGGATAAGGAGTGATCCTATGGTTTACGCCAGACCTCCCTGTTAATCGTTAACCGGATGCGCCGCGCGCGCCCCTCCAATCGGCGAGAGCTTGTATAGACTCGAACCGAATAACAGGAGGGATGCGGCCATGCTGCGCGCAGGAAACGTACGGTTACTGTATGCCATTCGCTTTTTTCAACATTTGATTCCCGCATACGTCATCGAGAGACTGTATTGGGAACAAAGAGGCATGACGATCCAGATGGTCGTCTATGCGGAGATGATTTTCGCCGCGACCATCGTCTTGTCCGAGCTGCCGACGGGTATTATCGCCGACAAATGGGGACGCAAGCGCCTGATCGTTGTCACCGCGCTGATGGGCTGCCTGGAGTTTCTGATTCTTGTTTTCGCGACCGAGTTTTGGCATTTCGCGCTTGTCGTGTTTCTGGCTGCAATCGGCAACGCGGCGGCCAGCGGAGCGGAAACGGCGCTGCTGTATGACACGCTGCTTGCTGAGCGCAGGGAGCGGGAGTTCGAGAAAATCCTGGGCCGCCTAAACGCGCTGGACATTGCCGCGACAATCTTGGCCGCATTAAGCGGCAGCCTGTTGGCGGGGCATTTCGGCTTCGAGTTCAACTATTGGCTGTCCCTCGGCGCGATGGCCGTGTCCTTGTTCTTGACGGCCGCTTTGGCCGAACCCGTCCAGGAAAGCCGGAAGCGGGAACGTCCGATTCCGATCGGGGAGTACGTGACGACTTCCCTGCGCTTTTTCCGATCCCACCCGGGGGTCGCTCTCGTGCTGTTGTCGGGCATGACGATGGGAGCGGCGGTCAATTACGTCGACGAGTTCTGGCAGACGCACCTCGACAGGCTGGGCATTCCGGTCGTTCTGTTCGGCGTCTTCTCGGCGGCGATTTTCCTGCTCCGGCTCCCAGGCAGCCTGTTCGCTTACAAGCTTCTGAAGCGGTTCGGCACGCGGCCGATGCTGTTGACGATTCTGGGCGCGATGACGGTCAGCTTTGCTTGGCTGGCTTGGTCCAGGGATTACGGCGGATTGGCGGCGCTGTTTCTCGTCAGCCTGTTCGCGGGAATGATCGAGCCGATCGCGTCGGGGTATTTGCAGCACAGGATCGGTTCCGACATGCGGGCGACGATGGGATCTTTTCAATCGTTGGGGGAAAACGCCGTGCTGATGCTGTCCGGGCTGGGATTCGGTTACTACTCCTCGCAATACGATATTTTCGGCGGGTTCGGGTTTATTGCGGCGATGTGCGGGGCGTTCCTGCTCTTTTTTGCCTTCTCCTCCAGGAATCTGATCGAGCGGGAGGCTTTCGGGTAACGATCTGCGTCGACCGGGTTATAAAGAAGCAAAATATGGTACGATAAGTCAGAACATCATGAGAATGCAAATGGTGGGAGACAAGTCTATGCGTGCCATATGGAAAATTTACTCGACGGATTGGCTGAATATTTTCAAGGTGCCTACGGGGATTTTGCTGATTGTGGCGATCATCCTGCTTCCTTGCCTGTATAGCTGGGTGAATATCAAGTCGGTCTGGGACCCGTACGCGAACACTTCCGGCGTGAAGGTCGCGGTCACGAACGAGGACCGGGGAGCGACCGTGCTGGACAGAAGCATCAACGTCGGAGAAGGGCTGGTCGACAATTTGCGGAGCAACCCGAAGCTGGGTTGGACGTTCGTCGACCGCGAGGAAGCCGAGCGCGGGGTGGATAAGGGAACGTATTACGCGAGCATTCTCGTGCCCGCCGACTTCTCCGAACGGATTACGGGTATCGCCGAAGGCCGGCTCGACAGGCCCGAGGTCGTCTATACCGTTAACGAGAAAATCAATGCGGTCGCGCCCAAGATTACGTCTTCGGGCGTGTCCGCGATCGCCGAGCAGATCAACGAAAGCTTCGCGGAAGCGGTCAGCGAGGCTCTGCTGACGAAGCTTCAGGAGGTCGGCGTCCAGATCGAAGAGCAATTGCCGACGATTCGCAAAGTCGAGGGAGGCATCTTCGATCTGGAGAGCAAGCTTCCGGATATTCGGGCAGCCGGGCAGAAAGTGCTGGAGTTGGAAGGGAAACTCCCGGAAATAAGGGATAAAGCGCAGATCATAACGGAAGTCGAAGCCCGATTGCCGGAGATCGAACAAGCCGCGGATCATCTGCTCAAGCTTCAGAGCAACTGGCCGAAAGTCGAAGCGTTAGCCTCGGAGGTGCTGGCCATCCAGGAGAAGCTGCCGCTGATCCGGCAAGCGGCGGGCCGGGTGGCGGAGCTGGACGGTAACTTCGACCGGATCGCGGAAGCGATCGCGCTCGCTTCGGACAAAGCCGCTCAGGCGATGGACATTGTCGCTGCGGCGCAGGAAGCGCTGCCTCGGGTGGCGGAGATTGCCGGCCAGGGCGTCGCCTTCGCGGACGCGCTTAACGGGTTTCTGGCGGCGAACGCCGGGGCGTTCGAGACGGTTGCTCCGCTCGTGAAGCAGAATCTGATGCTGGCGCAGCAAGCCGCCGATTCCGTGACTTTGCTGACGGGTCGGCTGCTCGCCGTCGATCCCGAGAAGCTGCCGACCGCGGAAGAGGTGCGCGCGGTCCGAGAGCGGTTGGCCGCGGCGTCCGGAGCGCTCGGGCGGACGGCGGAGCTGCTGGAGCGGATCGACGGCTACTTGCCGGGGCAGCCTCTGAGCGATGCGGCGCAGCGCGTTCGGTCCGCGGCGGAGCGGATGAACCGGCAGGCGGAAGTTCTGGGCGCGATCGCGTCCGGGCTGGAGAACGGCAAAGCTCCGGCGAAGGAGCTCGTCGAGCGGCTGAACGCGTTGTCGAAGGAGACGAGCGAGGCGCTGGGCGGCGTGCTGGCCCGCTACGACAGCGAGATCGTTCCGGCGATCGCGCAAGGGCTCGGCAAGCTGACGGGAGCTGCGGGGACGTCCGCCGAGTTGCTGCGCGACGCGCAGGCAAGGCTTCCGGACATCGAAGCGATTCTGGCGGACGCGCAGGCAGGGCTGAGCTTCGGGCAAGGGGAGCTGAATAAGCTTCAAGGGGATCTGCCGCTGATTCGGGAGAAGGTGCACGAGCTGGCGCAAGCCTTCGGTCAGAAGGCGGAGGCATTCGAGCAGGCCGTTAACCTCGCGGCTCCGTTCGTGCGAGACGAGCTTCCGGCTATCGGAAGAAAGCTCGATCAAGCCGCCGCGTTCGTGCGCAGCGATCTGCCCGAAGCGGAGCGGGAGCTGTCCAAGCTGGCCGACTTCGTTCGCGTCAAGCTTCCGGAGATCGAGTCCGGCGTACACCGGGTGGCCGGGCTGGTCAGGGACGACTTGCCGGAGCTGGAACGCGCGGTGCGCACGGCGGCGGACAAGCTGCGCGAGGTGGAGGAGGACAATCATTTTGCGGAGCTGGCTAAGCTGCTGAAGGGCGACATTCGGAAAGAGAGCGAGTTTCTGGCTAACCCCGTGCTGATCAAGGAGAACCGTAAATATCCGATTCCGAACTACGGCTCGGCGATGTCTCCTTTCTACTGCGTGCTGTCTCTGTGGGTCGGCGCGACGCTGCTCATCTCCTTGCTCAAGACGGAGCCGGACAATCGGGAGGGCTACAAGCCGTACCAGCTTTTTATGGGACGTTTGGGGACTTTCGCGACGATCGGACTTTGCCAGGCGCTGTTCATTACGCTGGGGGACATTTTCATTCTGGACGCTTATGTGGCCGACCCGCCCGAGTTCGTGTTGTTCGCCATGCTGGTGAGCCTCGTGTTCGTCACGATCACGTATACGCTGCTGTCCGTGTTTGGCAATGTGGGCAAAGGCATCGCAATCGTGTTCATGGTGTTCCAATTCTCCAGCTCGGGGGGCACGTTCCCGATCAGCACGACTTCTCCGTTCTTCCAGGCGTTGAACCCGTTCATGCCGTTCACTTATGCGATCAGCCTGCTGAGGGAGGCGGTCGGCGGTATTCTGTGGGAGACGGCGCTGAAAGATATTCTCGCGCTTGTCGTCTTCATCGCGCTGAGCCTGATTCTGGCGCTTGCGCTCAAGCGCCCGCTTAGCGGAATCATCCGCAGGTCGACGGAGAACGCGAAGAAGACGAAGATTATCGCCTAGACGCGCGGAGTGAGAGAGGCTGACGGCTCAATACGTTGGCTATGGAAGCCGAACGGGGACAAGTGCTATAATTGGAATAATCTTACGGACAAGGTGGGTTTGAAATGATTGGACGCAGCGGGAATCCGACTTTAAGCGATAAAGCGTTCGAGAAAACGGGACATTACGGCGGAACGGACCGAATGACGATCGACGGCACGGTGAACAAATCGTTCATTACGCTGGCGATTCTGCTCGGCGCCGCTTTCGTGACGTGGTCCATGTTCTTCAACGGACAGAACGTGGTTCCGTACATGATCGGAGGAGCGATCGGCGGTTTGGCGGTCGCGCTGATCATCAGCTTCAAGGCAACGACCGCGCCTTATCTGGTGCCGGTCTACGCGGCGCTTGAAGGTGTTTTCCTCGGGGCGTTGTCCGCCAATTACGAGTCGCTGTACAACGGCATTACTTTGCAGGCTTCCTTGCTGACCATGTGCGTCTTCGTCGCTCTGCTGCTCGCGTACAAGGCGCGGATCATCAAGGCGACCGAGAACTTCAAGCTCGGCGTGTTCGCGGCGACGGCGGGCATCATGCTGCTGTACCTGGCCAGCTTCGTGCTCGGTTTCTTCGGAATTACGATTCCGTACTTGCACGACAACAGCTTGCTTGGCATCGGTATTTCCCTCGTCATCGTCGTCGTGGCGTCGCTTAACCTCGTGCTCGACTTCGATTTCATCGAGAACGGCTCGCAACAGGGAGCACCGAAATATATGGAATGGTACGGAGCGTTCGGCCTGATGGTGACGCTCGTCTGGCTGTACATCGAGATGCTTCGCCTGTTGGCCAAAATCGCCAGCCGGGACTAAGGCATATTGCACGAAGAAGAGCTGCTTCCGTATTTTTTTGCGGAGCGGCTCTTTTTTTGCGGTTAAACGAGCTGATCGTATCGAAGGATCATACTTGAATCATTTCTGGGGATAATGTTGCATAGAAGGGTTTAAGTTTTGATTTAAGTTATGTTAAAGTTTTGGTTTAACTTCTGTCATAGAGAAGAGTGAACAAGTGCTGGAGCGTGTGATCAAACAAGCGGACCCCGAATTTTACCGAGCCTTCAGCAATATGCTGCATGATTATATTCTAGTAACTAACCCGCGAAAGCGAGTTGAATACCGAAAGGATCTTCCTGAACTGATTCGTTTCATCGCAGAAACCGTTGATCAAGCACAACCAGTGCGAGCATACTCGACTGGTGAACTCGCCAGAATTTTCGGCGTATCCGTTCAAGCTATCAACAAATGGATTGATGAGGGCAGATTTCTCGGCTACAAGCGGGAGGGTAAGAATCGTCACAATCGTATTCCGGAGTCATTATCTTTCGTGATGCGTACCGGAGAGGTGCTTCGGCTCCAGGAAGTCGTGGCAATGTACGAGCGGCAACAGCAAGAGCAACAATCGGGAGAAGGGGCCGCAGGCAACCACCGAGATACTGTACTGGATGAAATCTCGCGATTGATGAAGAAGCATGGCGGTACGTACGAGATGACGTTGGGAGCAAAAGCGGAGCGTACCGCCCCAGAGGAACGAGATGCCTCGATCTGGCTTGCGCTTCTCGATGAGTTGAGGGAAATCAATGAAGCGAAATAACGCTGATCTCTATGGGACGAATTTTGAGGTATGGAAACCATTTATACTCATATGGAAATCGTAAAATATAAAAAAGTGGAAAAGGGGCTGTCCCGTAAGTAGAGTCGTACAAGATTATCGATGAAAAAGAAGGGCATCTATCTCCTGGAGACTGCCTCATACGGTCCTGAAATCACCTCTTAACGGGTTTACCGTTCCCATTTCAGGATCGTATAGCAGCGGAAGGAGATAGATGCCCATTAAAATTCACCTGTCGATAATTGTCCGGTACGTCTCTCTCTACTTATGGGACAGGCTCTTTTAGTATGCCGCGCAATCGACCCAAGAAGTTTATATCGTTTACTAACTTGCATTTACTTGTTTTATATTGTTTTTAATTGTGTTTGTATGTTAACATAGCGTTAACAAAAGTGTTGAAGGCGGGGTTATGCATCATGGTTGCAGTCTCCATCGTTCTCGTCCTATGCTCCGGACTTGCGCATGCTGTGTGGAATATGTTCGCCAAGCAAAGCACGGACAAACCGGTGTTTCTGTGGGCGATCTACGCTCCTTCGACGATCGTGCTGCTGCCCGTGCTGATCAACGAGCTGTCCGGAAACCAGTTTTCGCCGCGCGAATGGCTGTTCATGGGGGCGTCTCTGCTGATGCAGAGCATCTACGCGTTTCTGCTGGCGCAAACGTACAAGGCGGGGGATCTGTCGCAAGTCTACCCGATCATGCGCGGGATGCCGACGCTGCTTACGCCCGCGGCGGGGGTGCTGCTGCTTGGAGAATCGCTGCCGATGTGGGGGTGGATCGGAATTGGCTGCATGCTGATCGGATTTGTCGTCATGGTCGGGCGGCGGCAGGAGGCAGGGGAGGGAGCGGCCTCCGTTCGGCCGATTCTGCTGGCTCTGGGAGTCGGCTTGTGCATTACGACGTATACGCTGGTCGACAAGGTGAATCTGGGGTATATGTCTCCGCTTGCCTTGCTTGAAGTGACGAACATCGGGTTTTTGCTGGGATTGACTTCGTCCGTATTGAAGCCGGGCAGGCTGAAGGCGGTTGTCCGCCGTCATCGGAACATTCTCTGGCTGGGGGCGATTCTGTCCCCGGGTTCCTATCTGCTGTTCCTGTTCGCGGCGAGAACGGCCGACGTTTCCACGGTGGCTCCGCTGCGGGAAGTCGGAATCGTATTCGGGACGCTGCTGGGGCTGCTTGTGCTGAAAGAGTCGCAGGGAGTCCGCCGGCTCGTCGCTTCGGCAGCCGTCGTGACGGGGATTATGATGATTGCGATTACGGGGCATTAAAGAGAAGAGAGCGTCGAAGCTTCGGCGCTCTCTTTGCCTATGTTGGGGTTCGTCGGGCCCGCCGCGGCAGCAGAATTAAGGATCGAGCTACCTCTGCCCAGGCAAACGCCCCGTCGGCTGGTGAAGAGGTTGGTCGGTCAGCGAGGTGCCGTCGGCAAGGCGGATCCAGGTGTCGAAGCTTCGCTCGCCTTCGCGCAGAGAAATAATGCGGGCTCCCGGCATGAAGGGGCGATCCAGATAAGCGTTGCGCGTCGTGCGCCCGTAGCAGAGGCGGATGCCCCGCCAATCGCCCCAATAATCGTTGCCGTGGTCATGTCCGGCGAAGGTGCCTATGACGTCGCCCATCTCGATCATCGCCGCGAACAAGCCGGAGTTGATCCATGGGGCGCAGCAGATGTCGTAGCGCTCCCCGTAGCAGACGCTAAAGTCCCAGACGTCATTGTACTCGGGCAGCGGAATGTGGAAGAAGGCGAGCGCAGGCAGCGGAACGCCTCCGTTGTCGTCGGTCAGCCGATAGGACTGCTTCGCGTACCAGTCGATCTGGTCGCGGCGTATCCAATCGTAGAAGCCCATCCGGCTGTACTCCAGCGGAGAATAGCTGCCGGAATCCAGGAAGTATAAGGCCGCAGAGTCTCTCCCGTCTTGCCCTTTCACGCTCAGTACATAGTTGCCCGATCCGTGTACGCCCGGAGGATCGGGCTTGGCATAGTTCAAAGGATAAGTAAGCTGAAGAGCGTGCAGCTGCTCCCGCGTGATGGTGCCCTCGGAGTCGTGATTGCCGAAGACGGCCGCCCACGGAATCTGCGCGCGCTCCGAAATCGAGCAGGCGCGGCGGAACGCGCCCGCCGGGTCGGGATGCCCCGCCGAGGCGATGACGTCGCCGGTGTAGACGACCAGATCGGGACGCTCCGCCTCCAGGATGGAGAGCATCATCGCTTCCATCGCCCTCTCTTCTTCGCTCTCCGCAGAGAATTCCGGGTCGGTAAACTGCACGATTTTAAAGGTTCCGTCCTCGCGAAAGCGCAGAGTTTTAGCCATTGTCGGTCTCCGCCTTTCCGCCGTCCGCCTCCGCGGCTTCGTCCAGAAGCCCTTCCGGCAGCCGCGCGTCCCAATCCGGCGTCTCAAGTCCCAGCGCCAACGCCGCGATCGCCGCCGTATCCGTAATGGACACTCTGCCAGGGAGAATCCCCTGACGGATGCCCGGGCCGATGCAGCCCCAGAACACGTTGCGGTCCATCGGATGCGGGCTGCCGTGGCCGTACTTGTTTTCGCCTCCGCCCCCGTGGTCGGTCAGCAGCACGATAAGGCTGTCTGCGACCAGATCAAGCGCCTCCAACCTCTCCAGCACGCGCCCGATCCGTTCATCCGAGCCCGTGATCGCGGCCAGATAGTCCGGAGAATCGGGGCCGTAGCCGTAACGGTGACCGGCTCCGTCCGGCTCGTCGAACTGGAGGAACAGCAGCCGAACGTCGGGGTTGACGCCGATGTAGGCGAGCAGCTCCTCGGTCAGTCTCTCGTCAGGCAGAGAGAATTTATGAACGCCGATGTTATCCTCGATGATCCCCGAGTTGATCGGGGTCCATGCGGAGAAGGCGGCCAGCTTGGCGTCCGGCAGCTGCTCCCTCGCCAGCCGGAACAAGGACGGATAGGGGGATTGGAGCGAATAAGCCTCCGAAGCCGCTTTATCGTTGTCGAGGCCATGCTTGTCAGGCGTTACGCCGTGCAGGACGGAGCCCCAGCACTCCGCGCTGATAGTCGGCAGCTCGGCCTGAGCATCGTACGTATAGGCGCCGCGCTTCAGCCATGCGTCCAGATAAGGGGTGTCGGCCTGCTGTACGAAATTGCCCGCCCCGTCCATTCCTAGAATAAATACTCTTTTTACGTGGTCCGAGAGTTTCATGGGATGATCCGCTCCTCGCGTCCGTTATAGGAATCTATATCCGGTGAACCAAGGTTCAGCCGCTTGCGACACCCTAAGCATAAGAGCGGCGAATCTGCCCGTCAACAAGCGCTTTCGCATTCTGCGCAACAAGTCACATCCGTTTCATCCGGAAGTCATCATCCTAGTAGTGGCCGGCCTCGGGGCTTCCCTATAATAGGCTCATGAGCTACGCAACGAGAGAGGATGAACCTGATGGAAGCGCTTGCGCCTGCCAGTCGAACGAAACCTGCGGCAACCCATGCAACTGCGAGCCGTTCGCGCCATTTTCTAAGACAAATAAAGAAGTACAAGATGCTGCTGTTGATGACGCTTCCGGGTCTGGTCTACCTGTTCGTGAACAACTACATTCCGATGTACGGAGTTATTCTGGCTTTCAAAAACTTGAATTACGTCCAAGGTATCTGGGGCAGCCCGTGGGTCGGAACGGATAACTTCAAGTTTTTGTTCAACTCTCCGGACGCCTACTTGATTACTCGCAATACGATTTTGTACAACGTCGCCTTTATCATCGTCAACCTTGTGCTCGCTTTGACCGTTGCCTTGCTGATCAACGAGATCAAGGAGAAAGTGGTCGCCCGCTTCTATCAGAGCACCTTCTTGCTGCCCCACATCATCTCGATGGTTGTTGTCGCGTATCTGGTCTACAGCTTTCTGAACGCGGACAACGGGTTGGTGAATCGGCAGCTGTCCAGTTTGTTCGGCTTCGATTCCATTTCATGGTACAACGAACCGCAGCACTGGCCGTACATTCTCGTTATTGTGAACGCCTGGAAGGGCGTCGGGTTTCTGGCCATTATTTACTTCGCCGCGATTATCGGCATCGACAAGGAGTACTACGAGGCCGCCATCATCGACGGAGCCGGCAAATGGAAGCAGATGACGCGCATCACGCTGCCGCTGATCGCTCCCGTTATTATCGTGATGACGCTGCTCGCGATCAGCTCCATCATGCGCTCGGACTTCGGTCTGTTCTATCAAGTGACGATGAACTCGGGCCCATTGATGCCGACGACCAATACGATCGATACGTTCGTCTATCGGGCGATGGTGAAGCTGGGCGACATCGGCATGTCGGCCGCGGCCGGTTTCTATCAATCCGTCGTTTGTTTCTTCTTGATCCTGGGCGCGAACTTCGCCGTCCGCAGAATCAGCAAGAACGACGCTCTATTCTAATTCGAGGAGGCGCACTTTAGATGAATCGTATGAGCTTTGCGCGCGTTTCCTTCATTCATCTGTTCTTCGGAGCGTTCGCGATCGTATCGATATTCCCGTTTCTGCTTGTATTCATGGTCTCTATTACGGATGAGAGCTCAATCGTTCAGAACGGCTATTCCATCCTGCCAAGCAAAATCAATTTCGCCGCTTATTCGTTCCTGTTTAACGACTTCACGCAGATCGCTCGTGCGTATGGCGTAACGATTGCGGTGACGTTGATCGGAACGACCGTCAGCTTGCTGATTACGGCTTTGTTCGCCTACCCGCTGTCGCGGAAAGGGCTGCCGCTGCGCCGTACGCTGTCTTTTACTTTGTTTTTTACGATGCTGTTCAGCGGCGGGATGGTCCCGTGGTATATGACTTATGTGATGACATTCGGGCTGAAAAACACGCTGCTCGCGATGATCATCCCCGGTCTGATGCTGAGCGCTTTTAATGTTCTGCTTATGCGCAGCTTTTTCGCCAATACGATTCCGGAATCGATTGTTGAGTCGGGCACGATTGACGGGGCGGGGGAGTTTACGATTTTCCTCAAGCTGATCGTTCCGCTATCGGCGCCGATCATGGCGACCATCGGTCTGTTTAACCTGCTGGCCTATTGGAACGACTGGTACAACTGCATGTTGTTCATCGACAAGCCCGAGCTTATGAATATTCAATACTTGATGACGAAGACGCTCAACAACGTGCAGTTTCTCATTATGAAGGCGGACACTTCCAGCCAGGTCGGCGATCTGATTTCCAAGATGCCTACGGAGACGGTGCGCATGGCGCTGGCCATTATCGGCGTCGCTCCTCTGTTGCTCGCTTATCCGTTCTTCCAGAGGTTCTATATCAGCGGCATTACCAGCGGCGCTGTGAAAGGCTGATAGCGCGGCTGCTCAGTTCCACTATAGAGGATATACTTAATGAGACGAGAGGAATGATGGGGCATGAAAAAGAAACTGATCGCCGGGGGCTCATTGGTTCTGGCAACCGCATTGACGTTGGGCGCATGCGGACAAAGCAACGATGGAGGGAGCCAGCCGTCCAAGGAAGCCGGAGCATCCGGCACTCCGTCCGCATCCGCATCCTCGGGCGCTGCGGGTCTGGAACCGTACAAGCTCACATTGGTCTATCCGGGCTCGGCCCAGCGCGATATGGCTGAAGTTCAGGAGGAAATGAGCAAATATTTGACGGAGAAAATCAACGCTACCGTTGAACTGAAACCGATCGACTGGGGCTCCTGGACCGACAAGACGAATCTGATGAAAATATCGGGCGAAACGTTCGACCTGATTTTCACCGCCGGCTGGTACGGGTATGCCCAGGACGTGTCCAAGGGACAATTCCTGGAGCTGAACGACCTGGTCGCGAGCCACGGGAAGGACATTCCTCAGGTGCTGGGCGACGACTTTATCAAAGGCGCGCAAATTAACGGCAAGCTGTACGGCGTGCCGACGAAGAAAGAGTTCGCGCAGGGCTTCGGCTTCCTGTTGAACAAGGATCTGGTCGATAAATACAACTTCGACATCTCCGGCGTGAAGACGCTGGAGGAGATGGAGGAAATCTTCAAGACGATCAAGGCCAACGAGCCTGACGTGGTGCCGATCGTCAGCAACCGTTTCTCCAACACGTGGCATGCGTCCAACTACGACGGCAAAATCTCCCGCGACAGCAAAGAGCTTAAAGTCGTCGACGATCTGGAGGATCCGAAGTTTATCGATTTCCTCAAGCGGATGCGTCAGTGGAATTTGAACGGTTGGTTCGACAAGGACGTCGTCACCTCCGACGACAGCGACCAGGCGATCAACATGATCAAAGCCCGCAAAGCCTTCGCCATCGGCCAATCGCTGAAGCCGGGCAAGGACAAGGAGATGACCGTCACGACAGGCGTGCCGCTCGTGCAAGTGGAGACGGCGCTGCCGTACACGACGACGGGCGAAGCGCAAGGCGCGATGCTAGCGATCTCCCGCACGTCCAAAGATCCCGAGCGCGCGATGATGTTCCTGAACCTGCTGTATACCGACGCCAAGCTGCTCAATATGCTGGATTGGGGCATCGAAGGCAAGCACTATGTCAAAGTATCCGAGAACGTGATCGATTATCCGGAAGGCGTCACCGCGGAAAGCCAAGGCTACCCGAGCCCGGGCGGCTGGATGTTCGGCAATCAGTTCAATTCCTACCTCTGGGCGAACGAAGATCCGGACAAATGGGAGCAGTTCAGCAAATTCAACGACAGCGCGGAGCGTTCTATCGCACTTGGCTTTACGTTCGACGAGACGCCGGTCAAGGCGGAGATGGCGGCGATCGGCAACGTTGAGAAGGAGTTCGGAGCCGTGCTGCGCGCCGGAGCGGTCGACGTAGAGGAGACGATCGCCAAGTTCAAGGCGAAGCGCGATGCGGCAGGCTACCAGAAGGTGCTGCAAGAGACGCAGCGGCAGCTGGATGAATGGGCGAAGGCCAACGGAAAATAAAACAAGGTTGAACGCGGGGCTGGAGCAAGTTTTCCAGCTCCTCCTTCCTTTTCTCGCGGGGACGGAGTATGACATAATAACGGCATAGGAAAGCTAACTTCCCGTTCCTTCGAGGAGGCCGAGCGATGAATCCCAAACGCTCTCTGCGCTACAAACTAATCGTCGGCTTCGTCACGATCGCGCTGCCGCTCGTCTGCCTGCTGCTCTACAGCAACTATATGGCCTCGAATTCGGTGCGGGAGCAGGCGGCGGAATCGAACCGCAGCATGATCGCCCTCTATTCGAATCAGATTCAGTCGGCGCTGGCCGTCGAGACGAACTATTTGTACGATCTGGCTTCTTACGACGCAGATATTTTGTCTTTGGGCAGGCTGGACGGCGCGTCCAGCGAGTACACGTTGACGCGGGTGCGCATCTTGAACAGCTTAAGCCGCTACAACCGGTTCGACAGCAGCGTAGACACTCAGTTCGCGTACTCGGTCGCGCACCGGGACTTCATTCCGACACAGATCCAAAGCGGGAGCTACGACGAGATGCTGCGGATTCGGGAGTGTCTGGAGGGGCGTCTGGAGGAGGCGCGGCCGGGCAGCCCGTATTTTACGCAGTGGAAGGCGATCTCCTGCGGCGATGCGTACGGTCTCCTGCGAATCGTCGATTCCGGTTCGGGGGTGTACCTCGGCGCCTGGGTCAGGCTTGATCATCTGATGGTGCCGCTGGAATTGATCCAATTGGGCAGAGACGGCTTCGCCGCCTTCGCAAGCCAGGAGGGCGAGCTGCTCCACGGCGGAGCGGCCGCCAGCGGCTT
>Ga0065721_10004455_pt1 | contig 28963 bp, 25 predicted proteins | sample Mesricmetagenome_FD_59108 | JGI IMG/M metagenome (GOLD analysis project Ga0065721, IMG submission 59108) | Mesophilic microbial community from rice straw/compost enrichment Sample: eDNA_1 v2 (version 2) | ecosystem: Engineered > Solid waste > Grass > Composting > Bioreactor | place: USA: Davis...
CCACTCTTGTGCCATGACGTTGTTGCTGAGCAATTGCCAGAACGTCAGGGAGTGGTCGCCTTTAATACTGCTGATAATCGGTAAAACGAGATAGAGCGATAGTCCAGCCAGTCCGCAAAGTGCCATTCGACTGAGAAATCTCACGTTGAAAAACGCGAGCTTGCGCATCCAAACGAGCGACGCGATGAACAACGGAAAAAACGCAATCATCGCGAGGTTGTTGGTCATCGCGGCCCCATAGACCAGAGCTACGACATAGAGGCGCGATTCCTTCTGATCGATGCGATACTCCAGCAGATTACGGACAACGAATGCGAACATCAGCAGGTCGAGCATTTCGGCCGTGCCGTTCGTGCCGTGTTCCCAAACCGTAAGACTCAGTGCGCAAATCACCGTTGCCATTACCGGCGGCAGCCAAGCCGTTGGGATACTTAACAACGCTGAACGGTTTCCTTCTCGTTCACGTTGACTGCGAGTGCGATCATGCGGCAACAGCATGACCGAGCGCGCCAGTTGCGTGAGCGCCAACGCACCGCAGAGTGCCGAAAAGAAGTTTAACGCCAGCGGCACATGTTGCGGTGGGAGCAGGCGAATCGGCAGCGTGGCCAGATAATAAACGGGCGCGAGAAACTCCGCCAGATGAGAGAATCCAGTGATTCGTGCTGCGGGTGGTGGCTGATTCAGTATGCCGGTCCAATCCAACACCGCTGGCAACGAGCGGTTAAGCGTGGCGAGATAAAAGAGAAAAACCAACGCGCCCAACAACCATGGCAGCCAGGTCAACGTGGACTGCCGCTTCCGGGCTGACGTTCTATCGATACTCATGAGATTAAATCAGTTGAATTGAAGCATTGGCGCTTGGCAAGTTCCGTTTAGCTGACTCGGCGCAGGTCGGCGACACATTCTACGTGCTGGGTTTGTGGAAACATGTCCAAGGGCGTCACGCTCTCCAGCTTAAAGACACCGTCGGAGCAGAGGATGTTCAAGTCGCGCGCCATCGTGGCGGGATGGCACGAAACGTAAATGATCTGAGCGGGCCGTTGCGCCCGCAGGAGTTGGAGGGTTTCCGGCAAACAACCTTTGCGCGGCGGATCAATCAACACGCTGGTGGCTTCGGCCGAGAAGCGATTCACCAGTTGAGGAAGCGCTTCCTCTACCGTAGCGGAAATAAACTCGCCGTTCGTCAAATTACGCTTTGCGGCATTTTTGCGTGCCGCGGTGATCGCCATCCGGTCACATTCAACGCCAACGAACGATTCGACTGAATCGGCCAGTTCAATGCCGAAGAAGCCGACGCCGCAATAGAGGTCCACGAGATGTTTCGTTTTGGCGGCGGTTAGTTTTTCTCGCACTGCTTGCACGAGGCCGGGTAGCAAAAAGAAATTGTTTTGAAAAAATGAATCGCGAGGAACTTCCCAGTCTTCGGGCGGAATACGCAACACGACTTTGATGCCGCCTTTGGGCGGAGGATTCTTGCGAACATGAGCGATTTGCTCGTTCAACGCCGGTTCGGAAATTTTGCAATCAAAGATATCTTCGACCAGACCGCAGTCCCAGCGNACNAAGCCAATGTTTAACTTCTGCTCCGGCTTATTCCATTGGCTNCGAATCATGATGCGATTGCGATANCCGTACGGTTGCGGGCANGGGACAACCGGCGCAACAATGGATGGATCGATTCCGCCGATGCGCTGAAACAAATCCGCCACTTGCTTCTGTTTGAAACGCAATTGAGCCGCGTAGTTGATGTGTTGATACTGGCAACCACCGCATGCGGCAAAATGTTGGCAGAGCGGTTCGGTCCGGTCCGGCGAGGGCGTCAATACGCGCAAAAGCTTCGCGCGACCGAACGTTTTTTTTACTTCGGTGACTTCAATTTCAACGCTTTCGCCCGTAATAACAAACGGCACGAACAAAACAAATTCGCCCACGCGCGCCACGCCTTCGCCGCCAAACGCAAGGTCTTCAATCGTGACCGTGTGTTTCTGACCGATGGCAATGCTGTTCAACTGTGACTCTGACATCATGGTCGGCTGATTATGCCGGACCCAATGTGCCGAAACGAGCAAAGATCTGCGACGAACGACAGCTTCGCGTCAGACGCGCAGATGATTGCTCTGGTAGCAGAAGAGAATGACAGCAACGATGAGTCCGACCGCCGCAACGGCTCCGGCAATAACGAAAAACAGCGCCTGTTTCCGGCGGCTGCGTGAGTAGTCGTAGGTTCGATTGAGCATGGTTTCAAGGATTCTGATTTAAGAGAGATTTTTTCCGTGTCGCCCAAAGCAAAATGCCGCGAGAGCCACGGTGATGAGTAAAAGCGCCACGGGGCTCAACTCCGGCGGAATAATCCGTGGAGCCGGCTCGCTGGCGGCAATCGCAGGTTGCCCCAAGGAGTTCGCAGCAGCCGCGGCGGATAGCGACATCACGCTCAGGGTTGCAGTAAAGCTTCTCCTCATCATGTGCCAAAGTTCCATTTCCAACGATTTCGCCAATTCAGAATTACTCCCCGGCGATAACCCGGAAAGCCCCCGGTCGAATCATCAGAAAGTTCATATCTTCATATCGCGATGCGTTGATTTTATTATTGGCGAGGCCCGATAACTGAGCTAGGGTGCGCGCGTGAAACAGGTTGAAACTTATCGTCCGCACGTGCAATTGCTGCTCAAAGCGCTCCAGGAACGCATTGTCATTATTGATGGTGCGATGGGAACGACCATTAGGACCTATGGGCTGGGCGAAAAGGAAATTCGTGGCGAGCGATTTAAAGATTCAAAGAAAGACCTGAAGAACAATGGCGATCTTTATTCGCTCACGCAGCCGGACACGATTTGTGACATCCATCGGCGCTTCCTGGAGGCCGGTGCGGACATTATCGAGACGAATACATTTTCCGCCACCAGCATCGGTCAGAGCGAATTCTTCGTGGACGACCCTCGCGAACGTGGGGGCCGAAAAGATTCTGAGTTTTATCAAGCCGTCATCGAGAACAAATTCCTCAACGACCTTGCTTGGGAGATCAATGAGCAGTCCGCCAGGCAATGCCGCGAATGGGCCGATCGTATCGCAAACAAAACCGGTCGCCCACGTTTCGTCGCTGGCGCAATCGGACCGCTGACCGTTTCGTTGTCTAATTCACCCGATGCCGACGACGCCGGATTCCGCGTCTGCACGTTTGACCAGGTTAAAGCGGCTTATGCGAATCAGGTTCGCGCGTTGATTGCAGGCGGTTCGGATCTTTTGCTGGTTGAAACGATTTTTGATTCGTTGAATGCCAAAGCGGCGCTTGTTGCGATTCAGGAAGTCTTCGAGCAGAACAAAGTCACTCTGCCGATCATGATTTCGGCCGCGGTCGGGCGGGGTGGAGAAACGATGATCTCCGCGCAGACAGTCGAAGCGTACTGGAACGCAATGAAGCACGTGCAGCCGATTGCCATTGGACTAAACTGCTCGCTTGGACCGGATCTGATGCGGCCGTTTTTGGCGGAACTGGCTGAGAAATCGGACACGGCGATTTCGTGTTATCCTAATGCCGGTTTGCCGAATCCGCTTTCGCCCACCGGCTTTGATTTGAAGCCGGAAGACATGGGTAACTTTTTGGGTGACTTCGCGCAAAGCGGATTGGTGAACATCGCTGGCGGTTGCTGTGGTAACACTCCGGAACACATCGCCGCGATTGCGAAAGCGCTGGAAGGAAAACCGCCGCGGCAGCCGAAGCGCGAAACGACATTTTCCACCGGAGCGGCGATTCCGCTGCGCTTGTCCGGCTCACAGCCATTCACGCAGCAGATTGGCACATTCATCATGATAGGTGAACGCACGAATGTCGCGGGTTCGCCGAAGTTCGCCAAGCTTATCAAGGAGAACAAATACGAGGAAGCGGTGGCCATCGCGCGGCAGCAGGTTGAGAACGGGGCGAACATTATCGACATCTGTATGGACGAAGGGATGATTGATGGCGTTGCTGCGATGACGCGCTTCCTGCATCTGCTCGCGAGTGAGCCGGAGGTTGCCAAAGTCCCGTTCATGGTGGATTCGTCGAAATGGGAAGTCATCGAAGCCGGGCTGAAATGTCTGCAAGGCAAAGGCATCGTGAATTCCATATCGCTTAAGGCGGGCGAGGAGGAATTCAAACGCCAAGCGCGCGCGGTTTTGAAATACGGCGCCGCGGTGGTCGTGATGGCGTTTGATGAACAGGGGCAAGCTGCGACGTATGCGGACAAAATTCGCATCTGCGAACGCGCCTACCGTATTCTCGTGGACGAAGTCGGTTTTCCGCCGGAAGACATTATTTTTGATCCGAACATCCTCACCGTTGGTACGGGTATCGACGAGCACAACAACTACGCGGTGGACTTCATCGAAGCCACGCGTTGGATCAAACAAAACCTGCCGCACGCGAAAGTCAGCGGCGGTTTGTCCAACGTGTCGTTCAGCTTCCGTGGCAATAATCCAGTGCGCGAAGCGATGCACAGTGCGTTTCTTTATCACGCCATTAAAGCAGGACTCGACATGGCGATTGTGAACGCCGGCATGTTGGAGGTTTACGAAGAAATCGAGCCGGAGCTGAAAGAACTCGTCGAAGACGTTTTGTTGAATCGTCGCCCAGACGCCACGGAGCGTCTGGTGACATTCGGCGAAAAGCTCAAAGCAGCCAGAACCGGCACAACTGCCACCGACAAAAAAGTCGAAGAGGAATGGCGTAAGGGTACGGTCGAAGAACGCCTTTCGCATGCTTTAGTCAAAGGCATCGACACTTACATCAACGAGGACACTGAAGAAGCGCGTGTGAAATATGGCAAGCCATTGGCGGTCATCGAAGGACCGTTGATGGCGGGCATGAGTGTGGTCGGCGATTTGTTCGGCGCAGGCAAAATGTTTTTGCCACAGGTCGTGAAATCAGCGCGCGTGATGAAGAAATCCGTCGCGTATTTGCAGCCGTTCATGGAAGCAGAGAAAGCTGAGATGGCCGCGCGCGGCGAAGCCGTAAAAGCGCAGGGCAAAGTGGTGCTCGCCACGGTGAAAGGCGATGTGCACGACATCGGCAAGAACATCGTCGGCGTGGTGTTGGCCTGTAATAACTTCGAGGTCATCGATCTTGGCGTGATGGTGCCGTGCGAAAAAATTCTGGAAACCGCCAAAAAAGAAAACGCGGACATCATCGGCTTGAGCGGACTGATCACGCCGTCGCTTGATGAAATGACCCATGTCGCGAAAGAGATGGAGCGCACCGGATTGAAAGTTCCTTTGCTCATCGGTGGAGCAACGACCAGTAAAGCGCACACGGCTATCAAGATTGCGCCGCATTACAGTGAACCGGTCGTTCACGTGTTGGACGCAAGTCGCGCCGTACCGGTGACGACGAGTCTGTTGAGCGAAGAAAGCAAAGCGGCGTTTGTGAAACAGCATCGCGAGGAATATGTGAAGGTTCGCGCTTCGCACGGTCTTCGGGTGGAAAAGCTGCTGTCGCTCGAAGCCGCGCGCGCCAATGCACCGAAGCTTAAATACGATGATTTACCGAAGCCGGAATTTGTCGGGGTGCGCACGCTGTCGTCGGCGCCGTTTAACTCCGGCAAATGCGATTGCGGATCGTTGCACGGTCACGCCGGAGCGTTTGGCGTAACATTGGAAGAAGTTGTTCCGTTCATTGACTGGACGCCGTTTTTCCACACGTGGGAACTGCGTGGGGTTTATCCGAAAATTCTCCAGCACGAGAAACACGGTGAACAGGCGCGCCAACTTTTTGCCGATGCGCAAAAATTGTTGGCAGACATCGTCGCTCGAAAACTGCTGACGCTTCGCGCTGTTTACGGATTGTTCCCCGCGAACTCGGCCGGCGACGATGTGGAAGTTTATACCAACGGTTCGCGCAAACATTTGCGCACGACGTTCCACTTCCTGCGCCAGCAAATTGAGAAAGGCGACGGCACACCGAACTGGTGTCTTGCGGATTTCGTGGCTCCCAGATCCGCAACGCCTGCCGCAGACCATATTGGCGCATTTGCGGTGACCGCGGGGATTGGACTAAAGGAAATCGTGACCGATTTCAAAGCGAAATATGACGATTACAATGCCATCCTGGCCGAAGCGCTTGCTGATCGTTTGGCTGAAGCGTTTGCCGAGTATTTGCACAAACGCGTGCGCGATGAATGGGGATTTGGTCGGGCGGAGAATTTGTCGAACGACGATCTGATTGCGGAGAAATATCGCGGCATTCGTCCGGCGGCCGGTTATCCCGCGTGTCCTGATCATACTGAAAAAGCGATTCTCTGGGACTTGCTGGATGCAGAGCAGCACACGGGGATTCGGTTGACTGAGAGTTTCGCGATGGATCCCGGTGCGAGCGTCAGTGGTTTGTACTTTGCGCATCCGGAATCGAAATATTTTGCCGTGGGCAAACTTGGAAAAGACCAGGTGGAAGATCACGCAAAGCGAAAAGGTATTTCCGTCGCAGAGAATGAACGTTGGCTGGGGCCGTGGTTGAATTATCAACCGGACGCAAAATAAGCGCGTGGCTGTCGTCGAGCAGTGAGCGGGCAGTGACTAGGGATTCTCCGTAGGGTGCGGGGCTTGTGTTTTTGCCGTTAGGTCATAAACTTTCACTAGCGACTATGAAAAACGACGTTGTGCCCGTTGAGATCCGCGGCATTCTCCCCGCCAATAGCGGGTGCGCCCTGTTCGTAGGGAACGACGAAAAGGTGTTCGTCATCAATGTCGAACAACAGATGGGGCAGATCATCGGGATGTTTTTACGCGATACACCGAAGGAACGTCCGTTGACGCACGATTTGATGAAGAGTGTCTTCCGGGGCTTCGGGATTACCATCGAACGCGTCGTTATTACCGAACTCAAAAATTCCACTTATTACGCCCGATTGATTCTGTCTCAGAGTAACGAGGTTGCGCGAAAGCTGGTGGAGATTGATGCGCGCCCGAGTGATTGTCTGGCGCTGGCTTCAGCAGAGAAATGCAAGATTTACGTCAGCCGCTCGTTGTTCGAGCAGGTTGAAGACATGTCGGAATACCTCGATAAAATCAATCAAAGCGGAGACGAGCCGGAGTAACATGGCGGCGAAAACGGCTCAGACCGACGCACCGGTCGCTTTGATTTGCGGCGAGGACGATTTCGCGGTCAAACAACGCGCCAAAGAAATCTTTCAAAAGTGGTCCACCGAACTCGGCGGCATGGACCACGAAACCATCGAGGCTACCGTTTCCAACAGCGGCGATGCGCTCAAGGCCATCGCTAAACTTCGGGAAGCGCTACAAACTCTCCCATTCTTCGGTGGCGGCAAAGCTATCTGGTTGCGCGATTGCAATTTCCTGGGCGACGAACGCACTGCGTCGTCTCGCGATGTGACGGATACATTGGCCGACCTCGCGCAAGAGTTGAAATCATTTCAATGGCAGAACGTCCGATTGCTCATCAGCGCGGGAAAAGTGGACAAGCGTAAGACGTTCTATAAAACGCTGGAGAAAGTCGGACGTGTTGAGAGTTTCGACGGTTGGTCGGTCAATGATAAGGATTGGGCGACACAAGCGGAACTCGTAGCTCGTCGAGCGATCCAAGAGCGCGGTAAGAAAATCACCTCAGATGCTGTGGCGGAACTGGTCGCGCGAGTTGGTCCAAATCCCCGGCAACTGGCCAACGAAGTAGAGAAACTTTGCCTCTATGTCGGCGAGCGCGATGAAATCATCGAGGCGGACGTCCACACAATTTCGATTAAAAACAAACACGCACGGGCTTTCGCGCTCGGTGACGCTCTGGGTAACCGGGATTTGCCCGAGCTGTTGAGATGTCTCGATGACGAATTGTGGGAGATGCAGTTCGATAAGGACAAAAGCGAAATCGGCATGCTTTACGGGCTGATTTCCAAAGTGCGCGCCTTATTGATGCTGAAGGAAATGATCCGGGAAGGCTGGATCAAGGGCGGGGGAGATTACAACAGTTTCAAAGGCCAACTGGAGCGGATTCCGGAAGCCAAATTGCCGGCCGATAAAAAATATAACCCGCTTGCGCTTAATCCGTATGTGTTGTTCAAAGCGCTGCCGCAGGTGAGAAATTATTCGGAAGCGGAATTGGTTCGAGCGATGGACCTGTTGCTTCAAGCTAATCGTCGGCTTGTGTCCAGCGCACTGGACGAGCGCATCGTTTTACAGCAAACTTTAGTGCAGATAGTTGGCGCGGCCAGCCGTCCCGGTGCGACTCGCGCGGGCCTGAGTGTCGCTGCTTGAATCAGGAGCGAAATTTGTGACTTGGAGACAATGAATTCACCGACCGCCAATCTGATGGTACTGGTGGGAAATCGTTTTGCGTGCGTAAAAGTTGCCGGACGGGCGAATTTTGCCCTGGCCGTGGATTTCAAAACCCTGCTGGCCGGCCTTGAGAGCAAAGGATATTCGTACATCGTAATCGAGTTGTCCGAATGCTCGCTGATGGACAGCACGTTCCTCGGGGTGCTCGCCGCCACCGGTATTCGCATGCAGGCGGCTAATGGAAACGGCGAAACGCAGGCCATCGAGTTACTCAACGCCAATGAGCGATTGCTCGAACTGCTGGAAAATCTCGGCGTGCTGCATCTGTTTCGCACCTGCAACGGCGAATTACCTGAGTGCGAAGAAATCAAAACTGCGCCTTGTAACGCTTCACGCGCGGAACTCACACAGGCGTCGTTGGAAGCGCATCAGACGTTGATGAATATCAATCCCGCCAACGTGGAACGCTTCAAAGACGTGACCCGTTTTTTGGCCGAAGATCTCGCCAAACTCAAAAAGGCCGGCGCGAACAACTGAAAAGGCGCGCCTTAGTTTGTCATTCCGGTCTGTTTTAACAGCAGTTTGTCAAATCGGCAGCCATTGTCGCCGAGCGAAAACAGCCGATCCGAAATTTCGTTCAGCGCTTTGCGCGTTGTATCGAATTGCTCCGATAACGTTCCGAGAATATTCGTCAGGTCGTAACGCTGCGCGAGCCGATGATCGCTCGCTGCGCGATATTGGCTGCGACCAATCGCTTCATAATATCGCAAATCAGGAAAGCCCTTCTTTTCCGCGCGGAAACGAATGCGTTCGTGAAACACGCCCGAAAGAAACAACGAATGATTTCCGATGTGCACTCGGATTTGAAAACTTGTGCGGTCATCTGCCGTTTGCAGCGCGGCGAGCATTTCAAAGAAATAATCGAGGACGTTGGGTTGACCGGGAACAACGCAGCGCATTTGCTCGGTGTGAGCAAATTCCGCCAGCACTTCGGCGACGTAATCCGCCACGCCGCGGTCTGTGATGCCAGCCCGTTTAAGAACGTTTCGGACGAGAACGTAAAAGTAAAAGTGCGACGAGACGCGGAGACAGCCGCGATGTTCGAGCAATGCGTGCAACAACGCTTCGTCATCAAGAATCAGATCGCGCGCCTCTTCATCGGCCAACAGGCGCACGAGACATTCGGAGTCGCCCAACCTTGCGCCGAGGACAGATAAAATGAATTCGACATCTTCTGCGGCAAATTGCGTACGGCAATTCGGCTTGATCACTTTCATGGTAACTTAAAAGTTAATGCGAGTACTGTTTCGCGCAACTGCGCGGCGCGAGATTTTGTTTGCAGAAAAAATGCCAACGAACTGATGGAAGAATCTTGCCTTCGACTCTCAGGTTTCCAGCCGCAAGCGCCGATAAATTATCAGCACGCCGCTGGAATTACGCGGCTCGCATCAGTCTCGTCTGCCAATCCTATCCATCCGCACCTCCGTTCGATCGAGATTTCTGGATTTCAGTTTTCTTATCGCCCGAAATCCGGACAGAGGACGATGAGAAGCTGAATCCGTTCGCAGTAATCTCGCCCAATCCTCGACACCCGCTATCGTCGCGGCTAAGCTCTGATCACAAATCCAATAATTGCGGCAGGTGAACGTATTTTTATGCGGAAAAATCTGACAGCCTGTTTGCGCCTCTCACCGAGAACGTTGTTTTCATCGACGCAAGATTTTGGCGACTCGGTTGTTTCAAGCGACATCGGACCATGACGGTTCTTCCCATCATCACGCGAGAACTGCGAACACAAGCACGACAACCGTTCACACACTGGTTGCGTTCGGCGGGACTGCTGTTACTGCTGATCTGCAGTCTGGTCGTGGTAGGGGAAAGGCTACTCGAGCCCGGGATTGGTGGACGGTTGTTCGGCGTAATGCACCTGATTTGTTATCTGTCGATCTGGATACTTGTGCCTTTGAGTGCAGCAGATTGTCTCAGTCGCGAACGACGTGAAGGAACGCTCGGGTTGTTGTTTCTCACTCCGCTTAAGCCACCGCACATCGTCGTAGCGAAAGGTCTGGCGCATGGATTACGCGCCGCGACGTTGGTTGTCGCGGTAGTCCCGGCGATGACGATTCCATTTCTGCTGGGCGGCGTTTCCTGGCAACAAGTGACGGTTTCCGTAATCGCTAATGCCTGTGCGATTTGCTGGAGTCTGGCTGCGGCGTTGTTCGCCTCTGCAATCGGACGCAAAGCGCATCAGGCAATCGCCCTCGCAATGTTTTTAACGGGCGGCAGCTTTTTGTTGCTCCCGTGGATCGTGGGAGTGTTGATCGGAATCGGATCCCAAACCACGTGGATGGTCGGATATTCGCAAGGCGCTTATGATTTCATGGCCGGTTTTTCCGTGGTAGGAATGCCCGGCGATTGGTTGTCGCAGGTTGCGCCGTGGAAACAAATTGCCTGGAGCCTAATGGTTGTAACGGTGACGTCTTTAGGCGTTTTAATTTTTGCAATTATTCTCGCCGGAGAACGAATTCGTCGATCCTGGCAGGAAGAACCGCCATCGGCGCGAGTGCAACAGATGGAACGAGTTTTCTGCCGACCAATCATCGCGGTGGGCTATTTGCGGCGCTGGATGCGATGGCAATTGGAACGAAATCCTGTCGGTTGGCTGGAGCAGCGCAGTTGGAGCGGACGTATGGTGACGTGGGTATGGTTGGCCATCATGGTGTCAGTACTCAGCCTCGCGCTCACCGAACAGAATTTTTTCCGTAATTCAGAAGAGATTCAACTGACGTTGGCGTGCCTGTTGGTGCTGAGCATGGCAGCGACTGGGGCGGGCAGTTTCCGACGCGAACGGGAAACGGGTGTATTGGAATTGCTGCTCGTTTCGCCGCTTTCGGCCGGGCGAATCATCAAAGGAAGGTTGTTTGGATTGTGGGGGCAATTTTTGCCATCGGTCGTATTGCTGCTCGGGATTTGGATTTATCTCATCAATATCTTTCCAACCTACGGGGATGATTCGTCGAAAATGGTGGTGTTCTTTGCGACCAGTTTTGTGACGCTGCCAGCGGTGGGATTGTATTTCTCCGTGCGATGTCGGACTTATATCGGCGCGTTATTGATAACATTACTGATGACGTTTCTTGCACCGTTTCTCCTCGCGCAATTAACGGCTGTTGGTGTTTGGTTATGCGCCCCGGATACCGACAATTTCCCGTGGGACGAAATGCAATTTTTTCTCCTGCTGCTCATTCAGATTGCAATCGCTGTATGGTTGAGCCTGCGATTGCAGAATAGATTGGAACATCGCTCGTTTCATTTTCAACGGCTGATGAATTAAGACGGTTGCGAGCGAAATAAAAAGCGCGAGTGCTCTCCGGAAAGAACACTCGCGCTGCGAAACAGGTTTGAGTTGGAAACAAGGTGGAACTCGTTCTTCAAACTGTTCTGCCGCTTAAATCGTGAAGCTCGGCAGTTTCACAATCTTGCCGCCTTGCAATGCGGATTCATGCGCGCACAAACCGACACAGGTCCAGTTGGCAGACTGCTTCGCATTCGGAAACGGATCGCGATCTTCGACAAGCGCCATGGCGAATTCATGCGCCAGATGCGGATGACTGCCGCCGTGGCCGCTGCCTTGCGTGAAGCTGAGATGCGTTTTCTTTGAGGAATCGTACACGCCTTGCGTAGTGTATTTGGCAATGCTTTTCGGCAGGCGTTTCGCAAAGTCCGGACATTTGACGAGCTTAGGAATTTTCGGTTCAGGCAGCTTGGCTGTGTGGACTACCAAAGGTTCGTGTTCAATCAGCGGCCATTCGACGGCTTTCTTTGTGCCGTAAACATCAATGCTTTCGCGGTATTGGCGTGCGGTATCGAACAGGCTGCGAATAATGCGCGCGTTGACATCTGTATTCTTGAACTTGATGTGCGCGGTTTCGACGGCGAACGGCGAGCCGTAGCATTTGATGAGTTCTTTGCGAATGGTTCCCGAACCGAAGCAGGAAACGTATTCGGCCGGTTTGCCAATGAGTCCCGCGACCGGACCAACGCAATGCGTCGCGTACCACATCGGCGGCAACCCCGGCCAATAATTCGGCCAACCGTCCATGTCCTGCTGATGGCTCGATTGGACGAACTGCAATTTGCCAAGTTCGCCTTTATCGAGCAGTTCCTTCATGAACAGATATTCGCGCGCGTAAACGACCGTCTCCATCATCATGTATTTCAGGCCGGTGCGCTTGACGAGGTCCACGATCTTCTTGCAATCCGCGATGCTGGTCGCCATCGGCACGGTGCAAGCGACATGTTTACCGGCTTTGAGCGCCGCGATGCTCATCCAGGCGTGATCGGGAATTGGCGAATTGATATGCACCGCGTCCACGTTCGGATCTTTGAGCAACGCATTGAAATCCGTGTAACGCGTTTTCACGCCGAAATAGTCGCCGACCGCATCAAGCTTCTTCTGATTGCGCTGACAAATGGCGTAACAATTCGTGTGGGGATGTTTTTGCCAGAGCGGAATGAACTCCGCACCAAAACCGAGGCCGACAATGGCGATGTTGAATTTCTTGCTCATAGTAAATTCGCATTGATTAATCAGGGGACGGGGCGGGATGATGAACAAAGCCGCAGAGCAGGGCAATACCTGCCCTCAATTCGACCTGTTTTTTCCGAGGTTGGAAATGGCGCGCGAATTTCGTCTTTGCGACGGAGCGCGGTGAACAATTATCCAGCGACGATAACTTCAATTCCGCTTGAGCGAAGTTGCTCCACCAAATCGGCCGGAGCTTGGTTGTCAGTCACGATGGTGTGAATTTTGGAAAGATCACCCAGCGGAGAAACCGAGCGACGTCCAAATTTCGTGTGATCCAGGCACATGATGACCTTGGCGGCCGCGCGCATCATCGCGAGTTGAATGTCAATCAGCAGACCATGCGAATTGGTCAGGCCCTCAAGCGTGATGCCGCCCGCGCTCATCACAGCGACGTCGGCGTGAATTTTTGAAAACGATTCCACTGCGAGCGGACCGACCAGCACGCCGAGTCTCGGATAAATCACTCCGCCGCTGACGACGACTTCCACCTTTCCGGCGGAAGAGTAGAGGTTCGCCACCGGCAGGGAATTGGTCACGATTTGCGGTGATTTATCTTCGAGATGTTTTGCAACGTGAAAACAGGTTGTGCCCGCATCAATGATGATACTTTGATTCGGCTGAATCAGCGCGGCACAGGCGCGGCCGATGGCTTCCTTGGCGTCGAGCTGATGAGTGTCGCGAGCTGAGAACGTGAATTCGTCCGATTTCGGGGCAATTAATCGCGCTCCGCCATGTGTCCGTTTGATAGTACCGCCCGCTTCCAAAGCAGTGAGGTCGCGACGCACGGTAGAAACAGACGAACCGACGTGCTTCGCCAGATCTTCAAGTGACGCAAATTCAACCTGTTGCAGGTAAGCCTCCAACCGATGCTTGCGTTCATCTGCGGTCATCTGAGTTAGATTGATAGATTTTGATAGATTTTGCAAGATATTTATTGACTCTGGCATCTTTCTCGCGACAATTGCCCACGAACTATGGCCATTGCTGTATCTGCTCCACATCGTGCTGTCGTTGAACATCTCGTTCGACAGGCGGTTTATGCGCGGCTTGGAAAACCGCTGCCGCGTGCGGCGTCCGCGCCGAATCCGCTCGTGGTGAACATCAGCGCGCGTCATTGTCATCTCACGCAGGAAGCCGTCGAAGCGCTGTTCGGCAAAGGTTATCAGCTTCAGGTTCATAAGTGGCTTTATCAGGAAGGGCAGTTTGCGGCGAAGGAAACCGTGACGCTCATCGGCCCGCGCAGTCGCGTGATTTCCAATCTGCGCATTCTCGGTCCGTGCCGGAATCTCAATCAGGTGGAACTCGCCTACACGGACGCCATCGCACTCGGGTTTGATATTCCGTTGCGCCCATCGGGCGACATCAAAGATACGCCGGGCGCTATGTTGATGGGACCGGCGGGATTTTTCGAAATGCCGGATGGCGTGATTCGCGCCTTGCGTCACGTGCACATGCATCCGACGGACGCGGAATTTTACGGCGTGAAAGCCGGCGACTGGATGAAGTTGCGCATCGGCGGTGAATGCGGCCTCACGCTTGAGAAAATGCTTTGTCGCGTGGACACGAGTTTCAAACTCGAAGTTCACATTGATACCGACGAAGGCAACGCGTGCAACTTGCAGCCGAATACGCCTGTGGAGCTGATCAAATAATTTCAACCATCAATTAACCCAAACAGGAGAAAACAAATGAGTGAAGCATTAGGCATGATTGAAACCAAAGGCTACGTCGGCAGCGTGGAAGCCAGCGATGCCATGGTGAAAGCGGCCAACGTCACGTTGGTCAAGACGATCCCGATCGGCGGCGGATTGATCACCGTTCTCGCCAAGGGCGATGTCGGCAGCGTGAAAGCCGCCGTGGACGCCGGTTCAAAAGCTGCGGCCAAAGTCGGCGAACTCGTCAGCTCGCACATCATCGCGCGTCCGCACGAAGATCTGCTCAAGGCATTCGTGCCGGAAGTTGTCGCCGCAAAGAAATAACTCTCAACCATCAACCAGAAACTGATTTTATGGCACAGCAAGCAGTTGGAATGATTGAATGCAAAGGCTTTTGCGCGCTGATGGAAGCGTGCGATGCCGCGCTCAAAGCCGCAAACGTCACGATGACCGGCTGGGAAAAAATCGGCAGCGGATATGTCACCGGATTTTTCCGAGGCGACGTTGCCGCCGTCAAAGCCGCGACCGACGCCGGTGCGGCCGCCGCCGCACAAGTTGGCTCGGTCGTCGCCGTCCAGGTGATTCCGCGTCCGCACGATGACTTGGGAATTCTCGGCAAGTGGCTGCAATAACCTCTTAATCGTAAACTTGCTCTTAATCCTCCAGCGCATCGGCTCAGATTAAGAGCAAGAAGAAGTTAAGACCAAGAACCCTAGGCCCGTGAAAATCCTGATCGCCAATATCGGCAGCACTTCGCTCAAGTGGCGCTTGTTCGATTTCTCGAACAACGCCGAGCGCCTTTTGCACAAAGGCGGCTTCGAGCGCGTGGCTGACTATCCGAAGGCGATTGAGGATTGTCTTGCGCAACTCAAAGACGCTGGCGCACTCGCGACCGAAAGCGAACTTGCCGCGGTCGGTTTCAAAACCGTGATTGCCAAAAACGTCACCGGTTGCGTGCGACTTGATGAACGCGTGCTCGGCGCGATGGAGGCATACAACGGTCTCGCGCCCGCGCACAATCCGCCTTACATCACCGGCATCCGCCTGTTTGGGAAACGCATGCCGAGTGTGCCGCTGGTCGGATTGTTCGAGACCGCGTTCTATCAATTCGCGCCGGAAGCGATGATGCGTTACGCCGTGCCGCAAGCCTGGCATGACATTGGAATTCGGCGCTGGGGTTTTCACGGCGCGAGCCACAAGTTCATCGCCGAACGTTCGGCGGAATTGCTCGGTCGCAACGATGTCGCCGAACGTGTCCGCAAACTTTATGTGGACGGTGGGAAAACGTCGGTAAATGGCGCTCCGCTTCGGGTGATTTCGTGTCATCTCGGCGGCAGCTCAAGCATTACCGGAATTCGTGATGGCGTCGCCATCGGCACAAGCATGGGCATGAGTCCGCAATCCGGTTTACCGCAAAACAATCGCGTCGGCGATCTGGATGCCGAAGCGATTCCGTATGCGGTGAAGACGCTTGGCATCACGATTGAAGAAGCGCAACGCCAGCTCACGAAGGAATCCGGCTTGAAGGGACTGAGCGGTGTTTCAAATGACATACGCGATGTCGTTACGGCAGCGGACCAGGGGAACGAAAACGCAAAGCTCGCGATTGAAACTTACATCGCCAGTGCGCGGCATTGGATCGGCAGCTACTTTTTCGAGTTAGGCGGTGCGGATGGGCTCGTGTTCACGGCCGGCATCGGCGAGAACCGCGCTGATATTCGTGCGGCGATTTGTGCAAATCTCGAGAGCCTCGGCATCGAATTGGATTCCGCGCTCAACGCCAATACGCGCGCGGCTGAGGCCGTCATCAGCAAACCCGGTTCTCGTGTGAAACTTCTCGTGATTCCGACGAACGAAGAACTTGTCGTCGCGCGAGAAACGAAGCGTTTGCTCGAAGCGCAAAAGAATTAACCACTAATGAACGCAAATCGACACGAATACGGGGGACAGGAGCGCGACCTGAAGGTCGCTTCAGGTTGTCTTGCAATTGTGGCGTTGAAGCGGGCTGAAGCCCGCGCCCCTTTCGCGTCGATTGATTTTGATTCGTGTTCATTTGTGTCCATTCGTGGTTCAAATTTTTTCTCTCAACTCTCAACCATCAACTAAGAACTAAGTATATGCCTCAAGCCATTGGAATGATCGAAACGCGTGGACTCGTCGCCCTCGTCGAGGGGACGGACGCCATGCTCAAGGCCGCAAACGTGGAACTCGTCGGCCCTATGACACAGGTCGGTAACGCCCTGGTCACCGCCTGCGTGGTCGGCGACGTTGCCGCCGTCAAAGCCGCCACCGACGCCGGCGCGCAAGCCATCAAAGCCATCAAAGGCGAAGTGGTCAGCGTGCACGTCATTGCCCGCCCGCACAGTGACGTGGAAGCGGTGTTGCCGAAAAAGAAGTAGTTAGAAGCTGGAAGCTGGAAGTTAGAATGGCTCGCGCCAGGCTGCTTCTGGTTCTCCTAGCTCCTGACTTCTAACTCCTGACTTCTATGTATCTGGCCAAAGTCGAAGGCTCGGTGGTCGCGACCAAAAAGGATGTGTCCATGAACGGACGCAAACTCCTGTTGCTGCGTCCGCAACTCGTGGATGAAAAAGATCCGACGAAGTTCCGTCCCGGCGCGAACACCATCGTGGCGGTGGACACGCTCGGCGCAGGTATCGGTGAAATGGTGATGTTCTGTCAGGGCAGCAGCGCCCGACTCGCGCCCGGTATGAAAGACGCGCCTGTGGACGCGGTCATCATCGGCATCGTGGACAGTGTGGACGTGCTCGGAAAACAAATCTTCAGCGGGAAGGCTTAACCACGAATGCGTTTGCCAGTATCCAGTGACTATCTCGTTGCCGCACTGTCAGACGACATGCGGCTCGGGGATACTGTGCTGAAGCATCATTCTGTTGGTGATCTTCTGCTGACGACCGGGAAACTTGTGGCGTGTGACCCGGTTGTTTTTCCTGAAGCAGAACATTTTGACCTGCTTTTGCCGAAAGGTTCGTTTCCGGTTGTGCTGAGTGTAGCGATGCTCGGCAATGATCAGCGGGTCGCTTTTGCAATTATACGCTTTCGAAATACTGCGCCGGTTGCATGGGACATATTGAGGGTTGAAGGAGAGGATTCTTCCGCACTAAAGGCTGATGACTACTTTGGTTATCCGGTTGATGCCGGGATTGGCTGTTTCATGGATGCGAAAGCCGGGAGGGAATTACAGGGACTCATGAAAAAGAATCCGAACTACTACGAGGTGCTTAGTGCTGAAATGGACAAAACCTATGTCCACACTTGGAGTTGGTTGAATTTCAAGCTTGGAGACGGCTTGCAAAACATAGTGGCTTTCAGTTCGGGTTTTGGCGATGGCGTGTATGCGACATATGCCGGATTCGACGCAGATGGCGAAGTATCTGTAGTTGTTACTGACTTTGGAGTTGTTGAACTCAAATAGTTTTTATGAGCGCAGTGAATGAAACTTTGATCCGTGATGTGGTGTCTGAGGTGCTTGGTCGCCTTGGCGGCAACTCAACCACAACAGAAACTCAAACCGCACCCACGCCGGCCGTGCCGCAAAATGATTGGTGCGGGTGCGGTGGAAAAAAGTCTGTTACGACGCGCACCGCTTTGCGCGGAAAGTTCGGTGTGTTTCAAGACGCGAATGAAGCGTGTGAAGCTGCGCATGAGGCTTTTTTGCAGTTGTCGGAAAAAGGTGTCGCCGGTCGCAACACGGTCATCAAGATCATCAAAGACATTTGCGATGCCAAAGCCGAGGAGTGGGGAAAGCTTGAACTCGCTGAAACAAAAATTGGCCGGCTCGATCACAAGATAGAGAAGCTGAAAGGCCAGCGCGGAATTCCGGGTACGGAATTCCTGAACCCGTTCGCCTTGAGCGGCGACCACGGCATCACGCTGGAAGAATTTGCGCCCTTCGGAGTCATCGGCGCAGTGACGCCCAGCACGCATTCCATTCCCACAATGGCATGCAACATCATCAGCATGGTGGCGGCGGGAAACACCGCGGTGTTCAACGCGCATCCGGGTGCATACAAATGCGCCGTGACGGCGGCACGAACCTTCAACCAAGCGATTCATCGCGAGCTTGGAATCGAAAATCTCGCCTGCATCGTCGAGCCCCCGACGCTCGAATCGTTCGATGCAATTTCAAAAAATGAAAATGTCCGGTTGTTGTGTGTGACGGGCGGACCGGGCGTTGTGAAAGCGGCGATGGCCAGCGGTAAACGCGCCATCTGTGCTGGTCCGGGAAATCCTCCGGTGCTCGTGGATGGCACGAGTTGTCTCGACAACGCGGCCAAGTGCGTGGTTGCCGGCGCAGCTTACGACAACAACCTGCTGTGCATCGGCGAGAAAGAGGTGTTCGTGCTGGAACCGTTCTTCGAAAAATTCATGAGCGCCATGGAGAAACACGGAGCGTTCCGGCTGAACGCGGCGCAGATTGAAAATCTGGCGCAAGCAGCATTTGTTTTTCCGCCAGGCCAGGGCGCGGGTTGCCCTCATCCGGTTGTGAATCGCGATTTGGTCGGCAAGGATCCGGAAATTCTGGCCAAGGCCGCTGGTGTAACGATTCCTCGCGGCACGCAATTGTTGATTGGCGAAACCGGCCCGGACCATTTGTTTGTGGAAGAAGAACAGATGATGCCGTTTGTGCCGGTTGTGCGGGTTAAAACCGTTGAAGAGGGCGTGGTCGCTTCGAAGAAAGCCGAACACAATTACAAGCACTCGGCGATGATTCATTCGCACGACGTGGCCAACATGACGGCAATGGCGCGCGCGCTGGAGACGACGTTGTTTATCAAGAACGGTTCGTGCCTCGCGGGTTTGGGCGCAGGCGGCGAAGGATATTCCAATTTTTCCATCGCCACGACGACCGGTGAAGGTATTTGCAATCCACGCACGTTCACGCGCGTGCGCCGTTGTGTGATGGTGGATAAGTTGAGGATATTCTGAGGAGTTTGGAGCTAGGAGTTAGGAACTAGAATGAAAACACCCGCGCGAAGCTTCAAAGAATTGATCGTCTGGCAAAAGGCGCATCAGTTCGTGTTGGAAGTTTATCGATTCACGCGAGAGTTTCCGACGGACGAGCGTTTTGGTCTGACTTCTCAGATTCGGCGGGCTGCGGTATCTATTCCAGCGAACATCGCCGAGGGTTTTCCGAAACGTGGCTCAAACGACAAGGTTCGGTTTTTTAACATCGCGCAAGGCTCGTTGGAAGAGGTGCATTACTATTTGATCCTCGCGAAGGATCTTGGCTATGGCGACTCCGAAAAGTTGCTTGGTTTGTATGAAGAAGTAGGGCGACTGTTGAACGGCTACGCATCGGCCATTCTAACTCCTCGCCCCTAGTTTCTAAATCCTATGTTATTAGCTCGTGTCGAAGGCAACATCGTGGCAACTCGGAAACATCCGAGTCTCGATGGTTGGCGACTTGTGATCTGTCAGCCCATCGGCGCGGATGGTCAGGCGGAAGGTGCGCCGCAAGTGGCAATTGATGCGCATGGTGCGGGCATGCATCAGCAAGTGGTCATCTCATCGGACGGCGCGGCGGCGCGCAAAGCGGTCGGCGATGAGAAGAGCCCGGTGCGCTGGCTGGTGATTGGTGTGGTGGATGAACATGAACCGGGAGTGAGGGTATGAAAAATCCGAAGACAGAAACCCAAGTCCGAAGATCGGAATCCGAAAGCAACGGCGCAAACGGGAGATTTGATTCGGTCTTCGGATCTCGGATTTCTTTCGGCATTCGGATTTCGGATTTCGGATTTCAAATTAAATGAAACTTGGAACAGTCATCGGTCGCGTGACGTTGAGCAAGGCGGTGAAGTCGCTCGAAGGCGGGCGGTTTCTCGTGGTGAGTCCGTTCAGCCGCGAACAGTTTGCTGCTGGCATTGATGCGCCGACTGCGATGGGCAAAGACCCGAGTCTGGTGGTTTACGATGCGATTGGCGGCGGAATCGGACACGTCATTGGCTACGTGGAAGGTCGCGAGGCCGCGCAACCGTTTGCCGAACCGACGCCGGTTGACGCCATTAACGCGGCGCTCGTGGATGAAATGTTTTACAGCCCGTGGAAGGGCTGAGGTTAGGAGATAGGAGTTGGAAGTTAGGAGTTAGGAGCGTCGTGCGACTGACTTTTGGAAATTCTAACTCCCAACTTCTACCTCCTAGGTTCTGATTTTTGTTATGAAGAATGTCATCAGTTTGAAGGATTTGGAGCAGATGGTCCGCAACGGGCAAAGCCTGGACAATCTGCCTGCTGACGCGATTTTAACGCCATCGGCTCGCGAGTTTTTGCAGGATCGCGAATTGAAATCCTCAGCAGGAAACGGTGTGCCGGGAACAAAGGGCGTTGCGACTCCGCCTGCAAAACCGCTCACTTCAAAAAGTTCACGAGCGGAACTGGAAGCATTTTTCAATTCGCCGTACGCGTACGGTTTGAAAGAGCAGATTTGCGCGATGGGTAAGCGATTGTGGGAACGTGAATACGTGGACGGCAACGGTGGCAACATGGCGATTCGGGTTGGTGAAGATATCGCCATCTGCACGCCGACGCTGGTGAGCAAAGGCTCGCTCAAGCCGGAAGACATGTGTCTGGTGGATTTTGAGGGCAATCAACTCCTCGGCACGAAGAAGCGCACGAGCGAAATTCTCATGCATCTGCAAATCATGAAGCGGCAACCGAAAGCCGTGGCAACGTGTCATTGTCATCCGCCGTATGCGACGGCGTTCGCGATTGTCGGAGAAGCGCCGCCGACGTGTATGTTGCCGGAGTATGAAGTGTTTTGTTCGGTCGGTGTCGCGCCATATCGCACGCCGGGTTCGCCGGACATGGGCAAGTTGGTCGCTGAATTAACTGATCAATACAACACCATCCTGATGGCGAATCATGGTGTGGTGACATGGTCGCACAACAACATCGAGGAAGCCTATTGGCGCATGGAAATCATTGAGGCGTATTGCCGCACGATTGTCGTCGCCGGCCAGTTGGGCAAACCGATTCAAACCTTCACCGGCTCGCAGATGAAGGACATCTTGAACATCAAAAAGAGCCTCGGCTTTGTGGATCCGCGCTACAACATGAAGGAATGTGAATTATGCGATACAGGCGACTGGCGTCCGGGCGCGATGTGCGTCATCCCCGCGGACCAATCGCAGGCGGTTGGCTTTGATCCGGAGGCGGAGAAGGCGGTACAAGCCATCACGGAGCAGATTCTCAAACAGATGAAGTGAGAATTTCTTTGCTGCCGTGAAGTCGCTCGATAAAAAAATCGCTGAGATTAAAGCGAATCCAAAATCGCGCGCATTTATCATTGCCGATGCCAAGGATGCGGACATGGCGTTCGGCGTGCGAGCTACTGGAACGCGGGATTATCTGGCGAAACACGGTGCGAGACCGGCGCAATTTTCACCCGAGGTCTGGTCGCGCGAAGAGTTTGGCTATCGGAATCTACCCGAGTTTCTCGATATCATTCGCGAGGTTACGCATCAAGGGCTGGTGGACATCATGTTGATGTCGGCCTACGTCAACGAGCAACTCACGATCAAAGAAGGACTCTTCAAAAACTCGCATGTTACTCCGGCGGCGCGGGCAAATGACACAACGGATGTCTGGGCGGTGCGGCATGGTTGCTATACGCGTGAACCGTCACAACCATTTCGCTCCGCGAGCATCGATCACATTCAATGCGGCGAAATCGAATGCGAGCGAAATGGCAACGAAGATTTTCCGGGCGCAAATCTCGGATTGTATTCGGTGACGTTCGTCAATGATCTTGCGCAAGATCGTGCGGCTTTACAGGCCTACAAAGAGTTTCGCGAAGAAGCGGAACGGAAAAGATTTCGGCATTTTCTCGAAGTCTTCGATCCGAACGTGGACAGCCGCATTCCTCCGGAGAAATTGGGGGAGTTTATCAATGACAACATTCTGCGGACGTTGGCTGGCGTGCCGGAAGCCGGGCGGCCAATTTTCCTGAAAGTAGTTTATCACGGCCCGCGTGCGATGGAGGAGCTTTGCCAATACGATCCCAACATGGTCGTCGGCATCATGGGCGGCGGTTCAGGCACGACCTACGATGCTTTCAAGTTGATTCACGACGCTCAGAAATACGGAGCGCGCGTGGCGTTGTTTGGTCGCAAAATCAACAACGCAGAGCATCAACTGGCATTCATCGAAATGTTGCGACTGATCACTGATGGCCGCATCTCGCCGGAAGAAGCCGTGCGCGCGTATCATGGCGTATTACAGGGCAAAGGCATCAAGCCGCATCGTTCGCTGGAAGACGATTTGAAACTAACAGACGCAGCGATGAGTTATGGAGAAACCTCGCGGCGGGCTGTGGTAACGGTTCCGAAACAAAACGGAGCAACCGATTCAGGTCGTACAGGGAATTCTACTGGCGCAACGGTAACTGACTCATGGCCACGAAAAGCTGATGGCGCACCTGATTTTGCCGCAATGAATTCTGAGCAGCGTTTGGCCTACGATCAGTGGCGGTTGAAGCGCAAGTTCGGTTGACGAGCTACGTTGCGATACCACTTTGTTCCAGACGCAACTGACCGCGATTCGCATCCAGCGTCGCGCGCACCCCGACAGGCAACGTGGCATTGGACAACACATGCCCGAACGGTAATCCGATTACGAGCGGAACTTTCAGCGGAAGCAATCGTTCCTTCAAAACTTCTTCCAATGTCTGCCGATATTCTTTCGCTTTTTTCGCACGTGGATCTTCGCAATCAGCATTTAAGCCGATGGCAATTCCGGAAACCTGTTGCAACAGACCGCAGTTCAGAAGGTAAGTGAGCATGCGATCCCAGCGATATGGCGCTTCGCCGATGTCTTCGAGAAAGAGGATGTTATTCTTGAACGACGGTTGCCACGGCGTGCCGATCACGGTGCAAAGCAGCGCAAGATTGCCACCGATCAACGTTCCACGCGCTTTGCCGGAGCGTAGCGTTTTGACGGTATTTTCTTCGTAACCAACGGCGATATGTTCCGCGGGGCGTCCGGCGAGAGTGGTTAAAAAACTGCGCAACGTGAATTCCGGTAAATCGCGTTCAGCGAACTCTGAGTTCAGCATCGGTCCGTGAAATGACACCATGCCGGCGTGCGTCAGGAAAGCGCAGTGCAGGGAAGTAATATCGCTGTAACCGACAAAGATTTTGGCGTGTTGACGAATCTTTTTGTAATCCAGTCGCGTTAGCAGCCGAGCCGTACCATAGCCGCCGCGCACACAGATAATTGCATTAACGCTTTTATCCATGAACATGCGCATCAGGTCGGCGGCGCGATCGCGATCATTTCCGGCGAGATAACCGAGCCGTTTGTGGGCGTGAGGCGCGATTTTGATTTTGAAACCCAGCTTTTCAAGTTCGGCGATGGCGCGGTCAACGTTCTTCGGTTCTGGTGGCGCGCTGGCAGGTGCGACGAGGCCCAGCGTATCGCCGGGAAATAGTGGTTCAGGAAAAATCAATTTCACAACGTGTAAAAACTCCTTTGAAACAGATTAAAAATGGTCAGCTTACGATTGCGCTTCGGCGGCAGCGGCTGTTTCTTTATCGCGTAAGACGAGCAATTGCACTTTGGTTTGCGTGAAAACTTCCTCCAGCTCCTGAATCATGCGCATCGCGCCGGTGACTTTGCCGGAGTTGCCGAGATTTTCCAGTTGTTGGGCAATTTCCACAATTTTGCACGCGCCCATATTGAGACTCATGCTTTTCAGAGCGTGCGCATGGAACGCCAGTTTTTTGGGATCTTCTGCGACCTGAACAATCTGCGTGACCCGCGCTGGTGCGCTTTCGAGATAGAGATCGATCAACTCACGCAACATGCTGACGCCCTCAGTCGGCGGCATGTCCCGCAGATCGTTAATCACACTCTCGTCCAACAACCCGGGTGAAATCGAGTTAGGATTTCGCAGAAAATACGACGTGTCGTGCTTGATAATCTTCGTTGGCCCCCAACGTTCCAACGCGGCTTGCAATTCGGCTACGCGCACTGGTTTGGAGATGTAATCATCCATGCCGGCGGCGAGACATTTTTCGCGGTCGCCCATCAATGCATTGCCGGTCATCGCGATAATCACCGGACGTTTATCGCGAGTCCAGCGTTGGCAAATAATCCGGGTGCATTCGAGTCCATCCATTTCCGGCATCTGCACGTCGAGAAAGAGAATATCGTAAGCGCGTTGTTCGAGTGCCTTGAGGACCGCATCGCCGTTGTCGGCGAGGTCGGCCATGTAACCCAATTTGTTCAACACGCTGACACCGACCTTTTGATTGATGGGATTGTCGTCCGCGAGAAGGATGCGCAGCGGTAACCGACGCGCAAAATCCGAATCGAGACCGGGCGAATACGGCGTTTTCTTTTCGCGTTGCGCCTGAACCCCGAGAGCGCGGCAGAGAGATTCGAGTAATTGCGCCGGGCGAACCGGCTTGTGAATGACCTGAGCGACGTCGAGGTCCGCCGCCCGAACATCTTCCTGGCGCAATCGTTTGTTCGAGAGAAAAATCAATGGCAGAAAACGATGCTGATGCTGCTTCCGGATCTCGCGAGCCAGTTCCAACCCGTCCTGGTCGTTGAGTTGCACATCAATGATCGCAACATCGAACTTAGAATCGCCCGTCGCCTGTTCCAGTGCGGCCTTGGCATTTTCCACTGGAACAACCGTCATGCCCCAGTGTTCGAGGCGATGCCGCACGATGCGGAGAACACTTTTGCCATCTTCAACGAGCAGCGCGCGTCGCCCGTTGAGCTGCGGTTGTGGTGATTGCCACGCGGGCGGAGAACTGGCGGCGGCGCCCTGAACCAGAATTGTGAAATGAAACGTCGCGCCTTTGCCGGCATCGCTATCCACCCAAATGCGACCGCCCATGAGTTCCACGAGACGTTTGCTGATCGCAAGACCGAGACCCGTGCCACCAAAGTGACGCGTGGTCGAAGCGTCCACCTGATGAAACGACTTGAACAGACGATGCTGCTTATCGAGCGGAATGCCGATACCGGTATCACTGACGCTGAAATGCAGCAACCATTGTTCGGGATGCGCCAGAAAACTCGTGTCCAGCTCGTGGTCGGAACTGTGAGAACGCGGCCCGTGCGCAGCGGGTTTGACCTCAACGACCACTTCGCCCGCGGGAGTGAATTTCACCGCATTACCGATCAGATTGACGAGAATCTGCCGCAAACGGGTCACGTCGCTGACCAGAATTTTCGGAATGGTGTCATCAACGTGATACGCGAGATCGAGTTTCTTTTCCGCCGCCTTGACGGCCAGCAACTCGAGCGCTTCCTCGATGCACGTGTGCAACTCGAACGGATGATGTTCCAGCTCGAGCTTGCCCGCTTCGATTTTGGAGAAGTCGAGAATATCGTTGATGATCGTGAGCAGCGCGTCGGCACTGCTGCGCACGCCTTCGACATATTCGCGCTGTTCATCGGTCAGATCCGTATCCAGCAGCAGCGCAATCATACCGATGACCCCGTTCATCGGCGTACGAATCTCGTGGCTCATGTTCGCGAGAAAAGCGGATTTCGCGAGCGTGGCTTCTTCGAGTTTCTGATTTACGGCGACGAGTTGCGCGTTGCTGTTGATTAACTGCTGTTGGCTTTCCCGCAACGCACGATACGCGGCGTCACGTTGCAATTGATTGAGAAACGCCCGCGAGTGATAACGGATGCGGGCGATGAGTTCGATTCGATCCGGCAGTTTGACGAGATAATCATTCGCGCCCAACGCAAAGGCCTGACCTTTTACCGTAGGATTCTCGTTGGTGGAAAGGACGATGATCGGGATGTCGTGCGTCGCGGCGTTGCTGCGAAACTGGCTGACGAGCGACAGTCCATCAATGCCTGGCATCACGAGGTCCTGCAAAATGACCGTGGGGCGAATCTGGTTGGCGATGGCAATTGCCTCGCGCGCATCCGCGCAATAATGAAAATCCACATCCGGCTCGGAAGCCAGCGCCCGACGGATGGCTTCGCAGACCATCGCCTGATCATCCACGAGCAATACCATCACGTGATAATCAGGCGGTGGCGGCGACACCGTAATGTCTTCAGGCAGATTTGAGATGGAACGGTCGTCAGGCATTCGTCACTTCGTGACAATATTCGTGAGGCGAGCGGCGATTTTGTCCAGCGCTAAAATTTCCTGCGCGGCTTTGAGTTCCGCGGCGGCTTTAGGCATTCCGTAAATCGCGCTCGATCCTTTGTCCTGCGCAATGGTGACATGGCCGGCGTCGCGCAGCGCTTTCAAGCCTTCTGCACCATCGCGCCCCATACCAGTGAGCAAGACACCCACTGCGCGCCCGCGCCATTGTTGCGCCACACTTTTAAAGAAAACATCCACGGACGGACAATACGAAGTTTCGACCGGCTTCGTAGAATAACCGAGCTGAGTCGGGCTGAACATCACCAGATGACGGTCGCGACCCGCAAGATAAACGACGCCCGGATGCAACACATCGCCCTCCGCCGCCACGCGGACTTCCAGTTTGGAGTGAGTCGCAAACCAACCGGTCAACCCCTCCGCAAATTGTTTATCCACGTGTTGCACGATCACCACCGCCGCCGGAAAACTGGCAGGCAAGTGCGAAAGAATCGTCGTCAACGCTGCCGGACCGCCGGCGGAGGAACCGATGGCCACCAGCTTGGTCGCACGCACATTCGGCAGACGCGGCGATATTGCCAGTGGTGGAGCAGGAAATTTTCCGTTACGTGGTGGCGCGCCCACCAGCTTGTTGATGGTTTCCAGTTTCGCGAGCAGTTCGCGTCCGCCATCCGGTTTTTCCAAATCCGCCAACGTAGGAATTTTTACCGCATCCAATGCCCCCGCGCCCATCGCTTCGAACACTTTGCCGGTATTGGTGCGCACGCTGTTGGTCGCAATCACAATGGCGCAGGGCGTGCGACTCATAATCTGCCGCGTGGCTTCGATGCCGTTCAACTGCGGCATGAACAAATCCATCAGAATCACATCCGGCCGTTCCCGTTCGCAGCGCCTCACGGCTTCCACGCCGTCGTGGGCGATCCAAATCACTTCGTGCTTCGCAGAGCGCGCAATCAAGCGTCGCAGCGCCTCGGCCGCCAGCACCATGTCGTTGGCAATGCCGATTTTCATGCGTCTGCTTCTCCGATCAGATCTACGACGGCGCGAATCAGGGTTTCGTCGTGAAAGCTGCCTTTGGTGAGGTAATAATCCGCGCCGGCGTTCAAGCCGCGCAAACGGTCTTCCTCGCGATCTTTGTAGGACACAATCATCACCGGAAGCGATTTGAGTTGCTCATCTTTCTTGATCAGCGACGCGAGTTCGATTCCATCCATGCGCGGCATATCCACGTCCGTGATGACCAGATCGTAATGACCGCTTCTGATTGCGTTCCAGCCATCCATGCCGTCCACGGCGACTTCCGCGTGAAAGCCGGCGCTTTCGAGCAGCTTGCGTTCAAGCTCCCGCACGGTAAGCGAATCGTCCACCACCAGCACGCGTTTTCGCGGCACATGCGCGGCGATGGCGGCATGCGTCACCGGCGCCAATTCGCCGGACGTGATCAGTTTTTCGATGGAACGGATCATGTCGTCCACGTCCACGATCAACACCGGCGCGCCATCCTCCATCAATGCCGCCGCGCTGATATCTTTGATTTTTCCGAGCCGCGGATCAAGCGGTTGCACGACCAGCTCGCGTTCGCCCAGAAACCGATCCACCAACAGGCCGTAACGCTGGTTGCGCTCTCCCAGAACTACCACCGGCAACTCATCTTCTGGCGGTCTGAGATTCGGATATTCGAAAACCTGATGCGCTGCGAGCAGACCAATGTGCTGATCGTTGATGCGAAAATGTTGTCGGCCTTCGAGTGTTTCAATCTGCTCCCGCGAAAGTTTCAATGTGCTGGCAATCTGCGCCAGCGGGAACGCGTAAGGTTCGCCGCCGATTTCTACCAGCAGCGTGCGCAAGACCGAGAGTGTGATGGGCAACTGCAATTGAAACCGCATCCCGTGGCCGCGCATTGTCGAAACTCGCACGCTGCCGCGCACGCTTTTCACCATGTTTTGAACCACGTCGAGACCGACGCCGCGTCCAGAAAGTTCGGTCACTTGCTCCTTCAGCGTGAAACCCGGCAGAAACAGAAATTGCAATAACTCCGGTTCGGTCAATTTTTCCGCGACACCCGTTGTCGTGAGTTTGCGAGCGATAATCGCCTGTCGCACCCGTTTCGGATCCAGGCCCGCGCCATCGTCGGCGACAATGACGTGCAACATGCCAGCGCTGTGACGCGCTTCGAGCCGAATGACCGCTTCGGGTGGCTTATGTTGACGCTCGCGTTCCTCAGGGCTTTCGCAACCGTGATCCACCGCATTGCGCAACAGATGCGTCAATGGCGCTTCGAGGCGATCCAGAATGTCGCGATCGACCTGCGTATTCTCGCCATGAATTTCCAGACGCGCACGTTTGCCAAGACTGCGTGCAAGG
>Ga0065721_10049683_pt1 | contig 28952 bp, 24 predicted proteins | sample Mesricmetagenome_FD_59108 | JGI IMG/M metagenome (GOLD analysis project Ga0065721, IMG submission 59108) | Mesophilic microbial community from rice straw/compost enrichment Sample: eDNA_1 v2 (version 2) | ecosystem: Engineered > Solid waste > Grass > Composting > Bioreactor | place: USA: Davis...
CCCCACAAACCCTCCCCTGCCGCCGGCAAACACAAGCTGCGCATCATCGGCGGGCGCTGGCGCAGCCGCAATCTCACCTTCCCGGTGGTGGAAGGTTTGCGACCCACCGGCGACCGCATCAGGGAGACCCTGTTCAACTGGCTGATGCCCATACTGCCAGGCAGCCGCTGCCTGGATCTGTTTGCCGGATCGGGGATTCTGGGTTTCGAGGCCCTCTCGCGCGGCGCAAGCCACTGCACGTTGGTGGAACTGAACCCCACCGCTCTGCGCCAGCTGCAGGCCAACGCCACATTGCTAGGCGCTACCGATGCCCGGGTAGTGGCCGGCAATGCCCTGGAATTTTTGGGGCGCGCTCCGACGAAAACCTTTGACGTGGTATTTCTTGACCCGCCGTTTGCGGCGGACGCGTGGCTGTCGACCATGGCTCTGCTGGAAAAAGGCTGGCTCAACCCGGATGCATGGGTCTATGTGGAGACCCCGCACGACCTGGCGCTGTCCTTGGGAGCCCAATGGCAACTGCACCGCCAGAAACAGGCGGGCCAGGTGTGTTACAGCCTTTACAGGTTCGCGCCCGCAGCTTGCGAGACAAATGTCGTGTAAGATGCCCCTTTTTAAGGCATCTCTCCCCCCCTTCCCGCTTCCGCCGACCTATGGAGCGTGTTATGTCCGGCAGCATCAAAAAAGTGGTCTATCCCGGCACATTCGATCCCATCACCAATGGCCATGTGGATCTGGTGCACCGGGCGAGCCATCTGTTCGACTCCATAGTGGTGGCAGTGGCAGCCAGCCCGAAAAAGAAACCCCTGTTCAGTCTTGAGGAACGCGTGCACCTGTGCCGCGAGGTACTGGCGGACATGAAGAATGTGGAAGTGTGCGGGTTTGATTGTCTGTTGGCCAAGTTCGTCCAGGAGAAAGGCGCCTATGGCGTGGTGCGGGGACTGAGGGCGGTGTCGGATTTCGAATACGAATTTCAGCTGGCCAACATGAACCGCGCTCTGGCGCCGGAGATGGAGAGCCTGTTTTTGACCCCGGCGGAACATCTGTCCTACATCTCCTCCACCCTGGTGCGCGAGATAGCGTCCCTGGGAGGCAATGTGCATCAGTTTGTGCCGCCGGCCGTGGAGAAAGCCCTAAAGGACAAATACCGCTCCCTGGGGTTGAACGTATAACCGATTCCCCTGCGGGGGCTCGGTTGACCCCGTCAGACCACCATGACCCCGTCCGCCTCGATCAGGGCCCCCCTCGGCAATTCCTTCACCCCTATGGCGGCGCGCGCCGGATAGGGCTCGGTGAAGAAGCGTCCCATGACCTCGTTCACCGTGGGGAAATGGCTTAGATCGGTGAGATAAATATTGAGCTTCACTATGTCCTGCAGATCGCCGTTGGCGGCGCGGCACACCACCTGCAGATTCAGGAACACCTGCTCCGCCTGGGCGGCGAAATCCCCCTCCACCAGTTTCATGGTCTCGGGCACCAGGGGAATCTGTCCCGACAGATAGACCGTGTTGTTGACCTTGATGGCCTGGGAGTAGGTGCCTATGGCGGCAGGAGCGCTTTCGGTGGAAATGACGGCTTTGTTCGGCATAGTGAAATACCTGTCTCGAATGGAAATTATTGGAGGGAAAATCAGTTTCGAGCCCGCGACACCTTGGTCACTGAGCGCATGATGCGCACACGGCGCATGACTTCCGCCAGGTGCACCCGGTTGCGCACGGCTATGGTGAGGGTGATGACGGTGTGCTGGGCATCGCGCTCTTTCACCTGTATACCCTCGATGCTGGTGCGGGTATCGGCAATGCGCGTGGCCAGAGTGGCAATGATGCCGCGCTCGGATTCGACTTCGACCCGCAGCTCCGTCAGAAACTCGCCTTCCACCTTGGCGGACCAGTTGACGTCGCTGATGTTCTCGCGCTTGCTGCGCAGGTCCGCCACGTTCTTGCAGATGTCCCTGTGCACCACCAGACCCTTGCCGGTACTGATGTGGCCCACTATGGGATCGCCGGGAATGGGACGGCAGCAGCGGGCAAAGGTGATCATCAGGCTATCGGAGGAATCTATGGTGATGGGCGCCACCTGCTGGTGATTGTCCTCCGCCTCTGGACGCAGGGTCTTGGCCACGGATATGGCCACCCGCTTGCCCATGCCTATGCTTTCGAACAGCTCTTCCAGGGAACCGACCTTATTGGCTTCCAGCAGTTGCTGCAGGGTGGCGGGGCTGATCTGGTCGAAAGAGATATCCAGGTTGGCCAAGGCTCGGCTCAGCATGCGCTTGCCCAGTTCCACCGACTCCATGTGGCGCTGGTTTTTCAGATAGTGGCGGATCGCCGACCGCGCCTTGGCGGTGACCACGAAGTTGAGCCAGTTGGGGTTGGGTTGGGAGGATTCGGAGGTGATGATTTTGATCTTCTGACCGCTCTGCAGGACCTGGGACAGAGGGGCCGGGCGGTCGTTGATACGGCAGGCGACGCAGCTGTTGCCCACCGCCGTGTGCACCGCATAGGCGAAATCCACCGGCGTGGCGCCGGCCGGCAGCTCGATGATCTCCCCTTTGGGCGTGAACAGATAAACCTCGTCGCGGAACAGGTCGATCTTGACGTTCTCGATAAACTCCAGCGAGTTGCCCGTGTGCTGCTGGATTTCCAGAATGCGCTTGATCCAGCGTTCCACCCGCGCCTGGGAGACGTCGGTGGGTTCCTCGGAGTTGACGGATTTGTAGAGCCAGTGGGCCGCCACGCCACGGGAGGCGAGTTCATCCATCTCTTTGGTGCGGATTTGAACTTCGATGGGCACGCCGTGCATGCCGATCACCGCCGTGTGCAGGGATTGGTAGCCATTGGTCTTGGGGATGGCGATGTAATCCTTGAATTCGCCCGCCATGGGCTTGTAGAGATTGTGTATGGCGCCCAGGGCGCGATAGCAGGTGTCCACGTTCTCAACGATGATGCGGAACGCATAGACGTCCATGATCTCGTTGAAGGATTTGTTCTTGGTGCGCATCTTGTTGTAGATGCTGTAGAGATGCTTTTCGCGGCCTATGACCAGGGCGCCTATGTCCTCCCTCTGCAAGCGCGCCTCTATGGCGGATTGAATATTCTCCACCAGCGCCTTGCGGTTGCCGCGCACACGCTTGAGGGATGCCTGCAGGCGCGCGGCGCGCAGCGGATACATGGCGGTAAAGCCGCGGTCCTCGAATTCGATGCGCAGGTCGTTCATGCCCAGCCGGTTGGCGATGGGGGCATAGATTTCCAGTGTCTCTTTGGCGATGCGGCGTTTCTTTTCCGGCGGCATGGAGCCCAGGGTGCGCATGTTGTGCAGCCGGTCGGCCAGTTTGACGACTATCACCCGTATGTCCTTGGCCATGGCCAGCGCCATCTTCTGGAAGTTTTTGGCCTGTTTCTCCGCCTGGGATTCGTATTCGATCTTGGCGAGCTTGCTCACCCCGTCCACCAATTCAGCCACCACTTCGCCAAACTGCTCGCCAATGGCCTCTTTGCCAATGCCGGTATCTTCGATGACGTCATGGAGCATGGCCGCCATCAAACTCTGATGGTCCATGTGCATGGAGGCCAGAATGTTGGCTACTGCCAGAGGATGGGTGACGTAGGGTTCGCCGCTGCGGCGGAACTGGCCGTAGTGGGCCTGTTCCGCGTAGAAGTAGGCCCGTTGGACGCAGTTGATCTGCTCGGGCTCAAGATAGGAGGACAGCCGGTGGCTCAGCGATTCTATGGTTAACAAAGCCGCCCTCCCATAGGTTTAGTCCAGGCCGCCCACGTCCAGGGAGAGGTCCTGGTGCAGGTGATGTTGGGGAACAGGGGGGCGCTCATCGGGCTCATCCAGGATGCTGGCGTTGATATAGCCCTCTTCTATCTCCCGCAATGCCACGACTGTGGGTTTGTCATTTTCTTCCGGTACAAAGGGAGTTTTACCGAAGATCGCCAGTTGACGGGCGCGCTTGCTGCCCACCAGAACCAGTTCAAACCGGTTGTCCACGTGTTCCAGACAGTCTTCAACAGTGATTCTCGCCATGTTCTCATCCGCTCGATTTAAGCGCTTTTTAACCAGATTGTGGCCTCGACAGCGCAAATCAAGGCCATTCTAACCAACTTGCTCCAGCCGCCAAAGTGTGAGGGGCGGGGGCGGGAGTGTACGCAAGATGATCGATCAGGACAACAGACTGCTCAACAGCGCCTGATGCTTGAGCGCCTGGCGGGTCAGGCGCAGACGCTCTGCCTGCACTATGGCCTTGAATTCCGCCAGGGCCACATCAAAGTCTTCGTTCACGATCAGATAGTGGCTCTCCACATAATGGGAGATCTCGTTCTTCGCTTCCGCCATGCGGGCCGCGATCACCGCCTCGCTGTCCTGCCCGCGCCCGGTCAGGCGGCTGTGCAGGGTTTCCCGGGAGGGCGGCAGTATGAAAACGCTCACGGCTTCGGGGATCAGACGCCGCACCTGGGCCGCCCCCTGCCAGTCGATCTCCAGGATCACGTCCATGCCGCGCTGCAGTGTCTCCTCCACCCAGGCCTTGGACGTGCCGTAGAAATTGGTGAACACCTGGGCGTGCTCGAGAAACTCGGCGCGTCCGAGCATCTCCATGAACTCCGCCTGGGAGACGAAGTGGTAGTTCACGCCGTGCACTTCGCCCGGGCGCATGGCGCGAGTGGTGTGAGAGACGGAAACCTGGATACCGCTGGTGGATTCCACCAGTGCTTTCACCAGAGAGGTTTTACCGGCACCGGAGGGTGCCGATACGGTAAATAGAGTGCCGCGACATGCCATGCGTTATACCTTGATCCGGAATTCTTGAGTGGCGGAGTTTTTACTTGAGTTTAGTGGCCGCAGCCCCCAAACGCCGGAAATCTTCCCCGCTCAGGGCTTGTTGCCAAAAATGGCCGCCACCAGTGCAGTGCCCTGCTCCAACGGATTTGCGCGGATCTTCTTCTCCTCTTCCGCGATCTGCCCGAACAGCGCCTGCAACCCTTCCCTGACCGCATATTCCTCCAGATCCAGATTGGGCTTGTTGGAGATCGGCAGGTTTTTATAGATGCCCAGCAGCTGCTGGTATTGCGAGTAAAAACCCAGCTGCTGCAACTGGCCCTGCATCAGGCTTTTATAGCGGGCGCTCAGCTGGGCTTCGGTGGTGGCTCTGAAATAGTCGGTGGCCGCCGTCTCGTTACCGCGCACTATGCCGAGGGCATTCTGAATGGTCATGCCTTTGATGGCTTCGAGAAATACGCCCTTGGCCTCTGCCGCCGCCAATTCCGCGCCGCGATTCATCAGCGACTCCACCTTGTCCAGGGAGCCGCCCAGACCGAACTGCCGCATGGTGCCCGCCACGGACTGCACGGATTCCGGCAGCTGCAGACGCCAGCGGCTGTTGTCGCTGTAGCCTCCGCTGCGTCCCAACTCATCCACCGCCCGGGTGGCACTCAACTGCAGGGCCTCTTTGACCGCATTGTTCAATTGCGCCGGACTGTAGCCAGTCGCCGCAGAGACCTGCGCCCCCGTATCCAGCACCTGGGGAATATTTTCACAGGCGGTCAGCGAGAGAAAAACCAGTAGCAAGGGAATGATGCGCATCATGGGAGATCCTTGGGTGGCTGAGTGAGGAGGGAGACCGGCGGCATCATAGCCGCCTTATTCGATATTCTGCACCTGTTCACGCATCTGCTCGATCAGCACTTTCATATCCACCGCCGACTGGGTGTTGCTGGTGGCAGTGGATTTGGAGGAGAGCGTGTTGGCTTCGCGATTGAGCTCCTGCATCAAAAAATCCAGGCGGCGGCCCACAGGCTCTTTTTGTTTGAGCGTGCGGCGCACTTCCGCGATATGGGCTTCCAATCGATCCAACTCCTCCGCCACATCGCTTTTTTGGGCGAGGTAAACCAGCTCCTGGGCCAGGCGATCCTCATCTATTTCCGCTTTTAATGCTTCAAGCCGGCTGCGGATTTTTTCCTGCTGCTGCGCGGCCAGCTCCGGCAGGCGCGCGCGCACCTCCGCCACCTGCACGGCTATGGCTTGCAGACGCTGCTCGATCAAACTCGCCAGTTCTGCGCCTTCTCGGCTGCGGTTGTCCAGCAACTGCCCCAGGGTTTTTTCAAACAACGACAGGGCTTCCTTTTCCAACAATTCCTGGTCGAGTTCGCGCGCTTTGAGCACACCGGGCCAGCGCAGAATTTCCAGCGCATTCACCGGCGCGGGATCGGCTGCCAATTGATTAACCTGTTCCACCATGCGCACCAGATCGCGGGCGAGCTCGACATTGAAATCCGTGGACAGACCGCTGCTTTCATCGGGCTTGAACGCCAGCACCAGATCCACCTTACCGCGCCCCAGTTGGTTGCGCAGTTGCTCACGCAGCGCCGGTTCCAAACTGCGCAACGCGTCGGAGAGTCGTAGACCGGGTTCCAGATAGCGGTGATTGACGGTGCGGATTTCACAGATCAGGTGGCCCCAGGGATATTGCGCCTCCTGGCGCGCGAATCCGGTCATGCTGCGTGGCATAGGTCAGTGTCCTCAAAGCGGCGTTCGATCGACAAAGGCCGGGATCTTAACATATTGGCTTTTTACTCATGCCGGATTGGCTTGGCATTCCCGACCGCTATAATCCCCGCCTCTTACATTCAAATCATCAGGTGATTCATGCCAAGACCCAGCGGCCGCGCCGCCGATCAATTGCGCCCCATCAGTATTACCCGCCACTACACCAAACACGCCGAAGGCAGTGTGCTGGTTTGCTTTGGCGATACCAAAGTGCTGTGCAATGCGAGCCTGATCGAGGGTGTGCCGCGTTTTCTCAAAGGATCACAACAGGGCTGGCTGACGGCCGAGTACGGCATGCTGCCACGCTCCACCAGTACGCGCATGGACCGCGAAGCGGCGCGCGGCAAGCAGGGCGGCCGCACCATCGAAATCCAGCGCCTGATCGGCCGCTCCCTGCGGGCGGCGGTGGATCTGCAACAGCTCGGGGAATTCACCCTGACGGTGGATTGCGATGTGATCCAGGCCGACGGCGGCACGCGCACCGCCGCCATCACCGGCGCCTGTGTGGCGGTGGTGGACGCACTGCGCCATATGCAGCACAAGCAATTGCTGAAGACAGATCCGCTGATCGGGCTGGTGGCCGCTGTGTCCGTGGGCATCTATCAGGGGGAGCCGGTGCTGGATCTGGATTATGCGGAGGATTCGGAAGCCGAAACCGATATGAATCTGGTCATGACCGATCAGGGCGGCATGATCGAAATCCAGGGCACTGCGGAAAAAACCCCTTTCACCGAAGCGCAGTTCCAGCAGATGCTGGCCCTCGGCCGCCAGGGAATAAACCAGCTGCTGCAGTTGCAACAGCTGGCGTTGAACGAGTGAGTTAGCGGGCCTCTGGCGGCGGGCCCCACTGGTACGGCGAATAGTAGTCCAAGAACATCAGCTGTACCTGCCGGGCCACCAGATAGCCTTTTTCGTAATTGCCGCGCACCCGCACATATTGGTTGGGCAGCTTGTTGAACAGCTCGGCTTCCGTGAGGGGTATCCAGGTCTGACTGAAAGTGGTGTTGGGTCCCACCACCACCCGCGTGGCGAAAATGCTGAACGCCCTGAGCGGCGCTGAGACCATGTAGGCGACCCCCTGAATCTCCACGCTGTGGGCGTCGCGGTTGTCCACGGCGACGCTGGTGGCTATGTACTGGCCGTCGCGGGAATAGCCCGAGACATAGACCCTGTCGCCGATCAGCAAATCGTAAATGCTGATGCGCCGGTCATATTCACCGGTCAACCGGGTATCCATCATCACCAGGAATTCCTGGTCCTGAACCCTGATCTTGCCGATCGCTCCCTGCGAACCGAACATGGGATAGACACTCTGTATCTCACCGAACACCTGGGTATCCGGCGCTGCCAAAAACTCCAGCTCGGTGGCCACCAGCACGTCAGAGGCATTCAAGGCACCGACCACGCGCACCTTGAAGTTGTTTTTCAGGTCGGCCTTGTCACCACCTATATATCGCGTGGCAGAAGTGGTGGTCACAGGCACAGAATCCAGATTGAAGCGCTCCCCACCCTGCAGATTTTTCACAAAGCCGGATAACTCTATGGCGGGGATTCCCCGCAGCTGTCGATAATCCTGGGTGAAGGATATCTCGTCAGCCACCAGCACATCATCCTTCAGCTCACCGCGCACCACCACGAGTTTGCCATTGGCGAGCTTGCTGCTGCCGTGCGCTCCGGAATACAGCACCGCCTGACCGTTGACGACGAACTGGCGGGTAAAGGGGTCCAGTTCCTCCACCAGACCAAGCAGCTCGTAGAACGAGTTCTGATCCAATGACACCCGTGTGGCGCGAATATGATAGTCCGCATCCAAGGGTCCGCTGACCGAGACCCTCATGCCCGTTTTGAGGCCCTCGATATTGCGCGGTATGAATGCGCTGTCGTATATGGTGTCTTCCTGCAGCTGTACCACCTGACCCACCACACCGAAGCGGTTGCGGTCCTTGTCCACCCACTGAATATCGCCGGTCACGCGCGGCTGGTAATGGACCTCATAGGCGATGGGTTCACCCTGGGCATTCAGGCCGCCCACTACAGTGACATAATCGCCGACATTCAGATCCACCTCGTCCGCCGGTTCGCCGCGCACGGTCACCCGAGCGTTATCGGTGTTGTAACGAACACCATTGACTATGACGCTGCCAAAACCATTGATAGGTCCGGTGGCCGACAACTCGGGTTTGGCACCACTGCCATCGATCCCGGCAAATCCGCCGCCGCCACAGGCCACCAGGCAGGCCGAGATCATCCAACCGGCCAGCAGCCGTTTTGTACTATGCATACCCATTGTTATTCACCCGCCTCCCGACTGATCTTTTCTATGGCGTAAACCCCAACACCCAGCCGCACGCCGGTCTTGGTGATATTCGCCGATGTTATGTTTTCAGAACCCTCGGCTGCGTTTGCCGCGGGTATTTCATGTTCGGACAACCAGGCATCCACCCGTTCAAGAAACGACTGGCCTTCTATCTCCAGGAACTGGTGGAATGCTTTGAGATAACGGGCATCGATCAGATTGTTGCTGGCCCGACGCTCGAAACGACGTTTGTTTTTTTGGCTGGGTTTGCTGTCGTCCACCACATAGAGGTTGTGAAACAGGGTTTCACCGAGCTCGCTCAATACAGAGCCGGCCCGAAGCAACGCCTGGGGATCGCTTTGCGCCGGAAAAAAATAACGGCTCATGGCCTGAACACCCTCTTCTGTTCTGGCAATCACACCCACGCGCAGCATTTCCTTGAACAAGGCCTGCCGCGGCACATCGCCACCGAAGCGGCGCACCAGCGACTGGAAACTGCCCTGCTCCCCCTCAACGGGCAATACGCGCGCCTGACCATCGCCCGAGCTGAATTCCGGATCCCGGTGCCAAGCCGTAAGCAAACGGGTAATGCGATCCTGGGATGTCTGGGCCTCTATGGCCATGACATTTTCCTGCAGAAGATCCTTGATCCTTTTGACCTCCTTGCGATCTATTCCAGTCAACACAGCTATACGCGAAACGTTGGTCGGCCGACCGCGAATGCCGTAATCCTGGGCAGCAGCCTCCACAAAGATGGATTTGCACAGGAGTGCAAACTCTTTGTAAGTCACACCGTTTCGCAACAGCAGCATGATGATGGGTTTCATCAGGCTTTTGACCGTCGCTATAACATGCGCTTTCAAATTCTCCGTCATAAAATCTCGGGTAAATCAACTCAACTGAAGATGCGGGCATGGGGGCTGGCGCCCCACCCGGACGTCGATGCGCCGTGCTGTGAAGTCCAAACACACTCTTCCGGCGCCTAAGTTATCAACCTTCCTCAAGGTGTGACGTGCACAGGTCGCAGTTCGCCTGTGACCCAGCGCCGGCCACAATACGCGCAAAAAAAGAGCGCACGCAACCGGGATTGCGGCGCTCGAACGCATCAGGGCATAGGATAAGCTATCCACGACCCAGAATGCCCAGCAAATTACATCAGTCAACAGTCTTGTCTCTTGTACCAAGAGATGCAGAGAACAACCCCCTGCCAACCAACCCTCCCAAGACCACCAAAAGGATTGGTAAGAGTCTTCCGGCATGTCGTCCGGTCGACCACTTTCGTCCCCCACACAACCCAAACAGGTCACCAGTGGGGAATAATTGCCCACTATTAGACATCAAGCCAGAAGGGGACGTCCAGACTCCAAAGCGAGGAAATGTGCGCGTATAGGCACAAATTGATAGCGCACCAGTGAACCGACAAGTGCACAGAGCGGGCTAAGGGAAGGAAGGAAAGCGGGAAAAAGGTCCCGCAGCCTTAGAGATCTTCGGCTTCTATGTCGTAGTCGATGATCACGGGTAGGTGACTGGAAAATACCTGGGACTTGTAGATGACGCCGTATTCCACTTTCCGACGAATGGACTCGGAAACCACCTGATAGTCGGTACGCCAACCATCGCCTACGCCCATTTCTCCCGATGGCCACCAGGAGAATTCGTCGGAGTCACGATTGACTTGGCGGAAAGCGTCCACATAGCCGATTTGATTGAACAGCTGGTTCATCCACTGCTGCTCATGGGGCAAGAAGCCAGGGGTTCCCTGGTTGTTCTGCCAGTTCTGCACATCTTTGCGAGTGTGGGCCATGCCCCAGTTGCCGCAGATTATGAAGCTGCGTCGCTTGCGCGTCACCTTGTGCAGCAACACCTGCAGATCGTCAAAGAATTTGATTTTGACTTCCAGAGATTCCGTCTCCGACATGGCCAGAGGGGCCAGCAAAGATCCTATGCTGTAGTGCTCGTAGTCCACCTGCAGGTAACGGCCTTCCATATCCACGCCGCTGGAAAAACCCAAACCATAAATCAGGGCCTTGGGCTGATGGCGGGTATAGATGGCGACACCGTTGTAATGCTTGATTCCGGAATCGAAGAAATAAGCAAAATAACCCGGAGGATGAAACACCTCGTGGTCTAGCTCATATTCAAGGGCGCGCAGATCCTGAAGGCATATGACATCAGCGTCCTGTTCCGCGATCCAATCAAACAAACCCCGCTGGGCCGCCTGATGAATCCCGTCAACACTGAGAGTTATTATGCGCATGATGGCCCCTTACAAACGGACTGTGTATCATACCTGGGTTTTAGCATTATTGTTAATAAGTACCGTTTTTTAAGCTCTGAAGAGTGCGAGCCATGCGCAGCATGGAACCGCTGCCAGCACTGAAAGCCGCTCCAAAACGGACAGTCATCGAGGAGCAAAATTCAGGCTGGAATTGGCGTATTAAGAATAGTCCGAATTCCCGTCTTGGCTAAACCCGCATCTACGCCTCCATCTGGTCTGTGACTTACTGCACGAACAGACAGCATGATTCCATATACGAAAGGCCGCTTATGAAACCCTATCAAAAAGCATTTATTCAGCTGGCATTAAAGTGCCAAGTGCTAAAGTTTGGTGAGTTTACTTTGAAATCCGGGCGCACCAGCCCCTATTTTTTCAATGCCGGGCAATTCCAGACCGGTGAAGCCATGGCGCAGCTGGGGCGCTTTTACGCCGCGGCGCTGGTGGACTCGGGAATAGAATTCGACATGCTGTTCGGGCCTGCCTATAAGGGCATCCCTTTGGCTGTCACCACGGCTATAGCCCTGGCGGACCACCACCAGCGCGATGTGCCCTATTGCTTCAATCGCAAGGAAGCCAAAACCCATGGTGAGGGAGGCACACTGGTGGGAGCCCCTTTGCGCGGAAGGGTGGTGATTGTAGACGATGTCATTACAGCGGGAACAGCGGCGCGTGAAGTGCTGTCTATCATCGACGCGGCAGGTGCTCAACCGGCAGCTATGCTCATAGGACTGAACCGGCAAGAGCGCGGCCAAGGAAGCCTGTCCGCCATTCAGGAGCTGCAACAGAGCACCGGCATACAGGTACTAAGCATTATCAACTTGGAACATATCATGGCGTTTCTGGCGGAGTCGGGAACCGAAACCAACACCCTTGAACGGATCGCGGACTATCGGCAGGCCTATGGCGTACAAGAGTAATCAAGGTCAGAGCAGCGAACGATCACGCTTTACACGATTGTTATTGCTCGCCCTTTGGGGCCTTTGGGCGGTGGGCCATGTGGCAGACGGTTTGGCACAGTTGAAGTACTACAGATACGTCAATAAGGACGGCGTCAAGGTCATCAGCCATACCATACCCCCGGAGTATGCCCAGAAGGGCTACGAGGTCATCACCCATACCGGCAAGGTGCTGGAAGTGGTGCCTCCGGCCCCCGACCCGGAGGAATTGGCCAAAGTGGAGGCGGAGCGCGCCAAGGAGCGGGAGTTGTTGGCAGAATATGAAGTGCTGGCACGGCGGTACAGCTCCGTCAGCGAGATCTACGCCGCCCGCGATCGCCGACTCGCCCATCTGGATGCCAACATTGCGATACTGCGCAGCAATATCAGCAACATCAGCGGCCAGGTGGACAATCTCATGCGCAAGGCGGCGGAAGTCGAGCGCGGCGGTCGCGACGTGCCCGCTCAATTACTGAAAAGTCTGGAAGACACACGGGCCGAACTGAAAGTGACTCAAGAAATGCTGGAGGCCCGGTTGAGTGAACACAGCACCATCAACGCCGAGTACGAGCAACAGGTGGAGCTGTTCAAACGCGGCCGCGCACTTGTGGAATCCAAAAAAAATGCCGGGCGCAGCCGGTAACATCCGACCCTATGCAGGCTCGCCTATCATGCAACCCCGCATCAGAAACGGCCACTGCTCATTCCACCCCAAAGTTGGATTAGTGCGGAACTGACTGCGGACAAACTGCGCGATCTTCCCCTCCACCGCAGCCAGCCACAAATTCACCGTGGCACTGATGGGCATGGCGAAACGCAGATTTTCCCGCAATTCCGCCTCGCGCAGAATCTGGCGAAGGTGCGTCTCCAGACGATCGAAAAACTGGATAACCCGCTGATGCAAACGCTCCGTCTCCCCCGCCAATGCATCGCCCGTCAAAATGCGGGTAATGCCGGGATTGCGCTCTGCAAATACCAGGATGAGCTGGAGTATTTTTTCGCACTTCTCCAATCCGCCGATATCCGTCTGAGCTCCAATTAAATTAACCCTGGCAAAAATAGACTCTTCGATAAACTCAATGAGCCCCTCGAACATTTTGGTCTTACTGGGGAAATGCCGATAGAGAGCCGCTTCAGAAACACCAACCTGCTTGGCAAGAGCGGCGGTGGTAATGCGAGCGCCGGGACTGGCCTCAAGCATGTGAGCAAACGCTTCCAGAATCTGTTGGCGTCGCGGCTTCTTATTTTGGTTGGAATTCATGACTAGCGCTCAAACTTGCTATCACACCCGACATCACCCAAGTCCTCTGGGCAATATGCCTGAAGTGCGTGAAACACACTGATGCGACCGGATAGAACCGACCACTATTTACAGCTGCGAATCATTGTTTATGGTTGCATCGGCCCCCATTCCTGCGGGGGTCGATACGTTGTCCAGTTTGCCCGGCCGCAATGTTGTCAGCACATTTAGCGACCGCGGCAGCGTATCCATGATTCTTTAATCACATCTGGCCTCGCAAAAAGCCAGTATAGGGACTGCATACCACTCGGAAAAACCGCCTGCAGTCAAACTCACAATTGCAGCCTCCGGCCCAACTATGCCGGCGGTGATATAGGGATTCTAGCGGGATTAACCCAGATCAACCGCCATCGCCCACTACATGCTCGCATGGCTTCCAATTGTCCGCCGGATTTCGGGTACTTCCAGCGATCCAGGCATCGCGAAATCTCGGAAATTCCCTAAGGTGGGTGGTCCTGAAATGCGGGATTTCCTCATCCGTGAGAAACGTCGGTGCAGATGCCGGGCATCTGCACCGATGTGACACGAAAATCATCGCCGCCTATCCTAGCCGCAATTTTCGCGCCCTTCAACCGGTTACTAAAACAAATCAAGTCTAATTTTTATTGGTTATAAGTGTTCCCACACCGGCATCTGTGAAAATTTCCAACAAAACTGCGTGCGCAACGCGGCCGTCAATAATGTGAGCACTCGCTACGCCTGATTTAACGGCATCCAAGGCGCAGCGAATTTTTGGCAGCATGCCGCCGTAAATCGTTCCATCTGCAATCAGCTCGTCCACCCGCGCAGTCGACAATCCCGTCAACACCTGACCGGATTTGTCCTGCAACCCCGCCACGTTGGTGAGCAGCATCAGCTTTTCCGCTCGCAAAACCTCAGCCACTTTTCCAGCCACTAGGTCAGCGTTGATATTGTAAGAGGTACCATCTGGTCCCACCCCTATGGGGGCTATGACAGGAATAAAGTCACTTTGCACCAGCAAATCAATCACTTTGCGATTGATGGCGCGGACCTCCCCCACGTGGCCTATATCGATAATCTCCGGAACCTGCATTTCAGGGGACTTGCGCACAACCTCCATTTTGCGCGCCTGAATCAGATTGCCATCCTTGCCGGTAATACCAATGGCCTGACCTCCATTGCGGTTGATCAAATTGACGATTTGTTTATTGACCGTGCCGCCCAGCACCATTTCCACCACGTCCATGGTGGCGCTGTCAGTCACTCTCATGCCATCCACAAAACTGGACTGGATGTTGAGCTTTTGCAGCAGATCGCCGATCTGTGGGCCGCCCCCATGTACGATGATCGGGTTCATGCCGACCAGTTTCATCAGAACCACATCCCGGGCGAAACTGTTTTCCAGATTTTCATCCACCATGGCATTGCCACCATATTTGACCACTATGGTTTTGCCAGTAAATCTTTGAATATAAGGCAACGCCTCGGTAAGAACTTTTGAAATCTGTATGGCATTTGCCAAGGTGTCTGTCATGGTTACGCCCCCCAAGAGCGAGAAATAAAAAAACCGCGAACCTGCGCCCGCGGCTGTTGAAAAAACCATCGGACACTGTGCCCGTGGCACAAATCCGATGACGAATTAATTCCAGCGAAATTCTATGCTGTTATCGATTTTGCGAATCTCGCGAGTCAACAGGCCTTTCAGATGGTGGATCTGCTCCTCCGATTCTGCTTCAAATCTGAGTGTCAGTTCCGCGCCCGTATTGGAAGCGCGCACCAATCCCCAGCCATATGGGAATTCGACTCTGAGGCCGTCCAAGGTGATGAGTTTAGCTTCACCAAATTCCCCCTCATCCACCAGACGCTGCACCAAATCAAATTTTACGTTCTCGGGCACAGGCACGCGATACTCAGGCGTGATGCACAGAGGCGGAAATTCCGCGAATATCTCATCCAGGCTTTCGTCGCGCAGACTCATAATCTCGATCAGACGGGCGGCAGCGTACATGCCGTCGTCGAAACCATACCAGCGGTCTTTGATAAAAATATGACCGGAATATTCGCCGCCCACCAGGGCGCCCGTTTCTATGACCTTCGCACGCATGGGAGCGTGTCCGGTCTTCCACATGATCGGGCGACCGCCGTTACTGCTGATCACACTGTTGAGCTGGCGCGAACTCTTCACATCGAAAACCACGTCTGCGCCGGGATTACGCGCCAATATGTCCTTGGCAAACAGCATCAGCAGTCTATCCGGCCATATGATCTGTCCGGTGGGCGTCACCACAGCCAGGCGGTCTCCGTCGCCGTCGAATGCCACTCCCAAATGCGCACCGGACTCCTGCACTTTCTGAATAAGATCCTGCAGATTTTCCGCTTTTGAAGGATCGGGGCCATGATGAGGGAAATTGCCGTCCAGATCGCAGTAAAGGGGAACCACCCGGCAACCTAATTCCTCGAATAAACGCGGTGCAACTTTACCGGTCACCCCGCTGCCGGCATCTATGACCACGGTGACATCTCCGGCAAGCGCCACGTCGGAAAATATCGCATCTATATATCTGTCTACCACATCGACACTTTCTTCACTGCCGATACCCTGCTTGTAGTTCTGCTTCAATATTCGGGTACGCACCGCTTTGATATCCGCTTCTGTGCGCACCTGGCCCTTCATCACCACTTTGAAACCGTTGAAGGCTGCAGGATTATGGCTGGCGGTCACCACAACGCCACTGGAGCAGTCCTCCAGAATTTCTGTGGCAAAGTACAAAAGCGGGGTGGGAACCGTACCTATGTTGATCACCTTGCAACCGGTGCTCAAAATGCCGCGGATAAGATTTTCCACCAGAATAGGGCTGTGCGTACGCGCATCACGGGCAACGATCAGCGCCTTTTCACCCTGCTCCAAAGCCTCACTTCCCAGAGCCTTGCCTATCTGCAGAGCAAGTTCATTGCTGATTTCGTCTGGCACCAGACCGCGGATATCGTAAGAGCGGAAAATATGCTCGGGTATCTGCATCGCCAAATCACCATCGGGCAACACATCCGGCAGATCATCCAGTTCCAGAGGATCGACGGTTTCATCGGTAACCACTTCGTCCAGACCGAGCAATTCCTCGTCGCGCTCCAGAATATTCAGATCAAGAATACTGCGCTCTCTGATGGGGCTCGCGTCCGTTTGCGGTGAGCGTCCCATGCGCACCCGGGTTTCCTCCAGGGCCTGTTGTTTCCGATGAATCTGCCGGCCAATCGCCAAGCCGATCAAGATAAAGAACGCCATGCCCCCCAAAGATCCCACCACACCCACCAACAATAAAAAGGCGTAGTCGATCTGCGTAGAGGCATAAAGTTTTTCTGAAGCGGTGAATTCCACCTGCCAGGGCGAGTCGGGCACGTTGATAGGTGCGGCCTTGAAAAGGGTTCCCTTGCCAAAAGTGCCCATCAATCGCGGGGAATTGTTAAAGGTCTGATAGAGGCTGACCTTTCCCACCTCTTCGGTGCCTTTGCGCATCTGCAGATAAACTTCCTCGATAGGCAGAGTCACCAAGATGGTTCCCAACACCGGCTTGGTCGCATCCTCCGGTACAGGCACCACCACGTTGATGCGCCAGCCGCCCCCCACATCCAAGGCTTCCGGAATGACTTTTTCGCGCCGCTCAGCCTTGCGAATGATGTCCACCTCAGCGAAACGCAAAGGTGGATCACCATCCAGATCCACCTTTGCCTCCCCCAGTCGGAAGATGCGTATCATCTGCGCGCGCGGGAAGCTATTTTTCAATGCATTATGGATTTCCAGCATGCCCACCCGATCAGAGTAGGTCAGAGCTGTGGCAAGACTGCTGCTCTTGGTAAAAAACGCCAGCTTTTCGTAGGCGCCGTGCATGTAGTTGGCCACGTTGGCTGCGGCGAGCCGCGCATTGTGCTCAGCAAAAGCCTCCAACTGTCGCTGGCGTTCCGACACCACGTATTTTTGCCAAATGATGATAGCGCCAACTGCGTTGACGGCCAGTCCAAACAAGATGCTCAAAGCCACGGCACTGGTGACGGGTGACTTTGCCAGCATCAGGCGCACATTTCCCAATGTGCGTTGCACCAACGACGTCAGTATCCGCTTCTTTTCTTTTTGCTGATTTTTTTTCATCTCATTGCGTGAGGGTGAAGTCACTCTGAATTTCCTCGGGTACTGATTCCTGAACGCCGTTCATACCGCAGACCTATTTCACGCACCAGATCCCTCGCCAGCTGTTGTTTGCTGTTCTCCGGATAGTCCGTCACTCCGTCCCGATCGACCAGCCACACCGCGTTGCGGTCGCTGTTGAAACCTAGCCCCGGCGCAGTCACATCGTTGGCTATCACAAGATCCAGATTTTTGCGCTGGAGCTTGCTTCGAGCATGCTCCAGCAGCTTTTCGGTTTCAGCGGCAAATCCCACCATAAATGGTGGCTTACTCATAGAAGCGATCGTGGCCACTATGTCCGGATTCTGCTGCAACTGCAGCTGGAATTCTCCCTGCTGCCCCTTTTTGATCTTCTGCATGGACACGGTAACAGGCCGGTAATCCGCCACAGCGGCGGCGGCGATAAACACATCCGCCTGCCCTGCCACCTCCAAGCACACATCCAACATTTCCTGGGCCGTCTGTACCGGCCGCAACTCCACTCTCTCCGGCGTAGGGATATATGTGGGTCCGCTGACAAGGATCACCCGCGCCCCTGCATCCCGCGCAGCGGCCGCCAGGGCATAACCCATCTTGCCCGAGCTGTGATTACTGATATAGCGCACAGGGTCCAGGGGTTCCCGGGTAGGACCCGTAGTGATCACCCAGGTCTGCCCCTGCAGAATGCCCGGCGTAAAAAACTCTGCCGTTTTGACCGCAATTTCTTTGGCCTCCAGCATCCGCCCTGGGCCTATGTCTCCACAGGCCTGACTACCTTCCGCCGGCCCCCAGATGCGAACCCCCCGCTCTTGTAATACCCGGTAATTGTGCTGTGTCGCAGGATTGCGCCACATGGCCTGGTTCATGGCGGGAGCCACCGCTATGGGAGCACTTGTCGCTAAACACACTGTAGCCAATAAATCATCCGCCTGCCCCGTGGCCAGACGCGCCAGGAAATTGGCGCTGGCAGGCGCAATCACCACCATCTCCGCCCATTTAGCCAGTTCTATATGACCCATGCCCGCCTCGGCCGCCGGATCAAGCAGATGGGTATGCACGGGATTGCCCGATAGCGCCTGCAGGGTAAGAGGGGTGATGAACGCCTGGGCGCCCTCGGTCATGGCCACCCGCACCGAAGCCGATTGCTGTCGCAGCAGGCGCACCAGTTCGGCAGCTTTATAAGCCGCTACACCTCCGGTGATACCCAGAAGAACACGTCGGTTTGCCAAAATGGACATAATCTTTACCGAAAGCTGATTCCGCCCCGCTGATGCCTATAAATGGTCCGATGCACCCTGTGCAACGGCTTGTGTAACTCCGACGGTTACAATAGCATTTTGGGTTTGCGTCGTCCTTGTTCGGCAAGGACTAGAGTCCGGTTTAAAGGAGTAAACCCATGTCAATCAAGCATTGGCCCGCTTGCGACCGCCCCCGCGAAAAACTACTTGCGCAAGGCGCATCCCACCTCTCTGACACCGAACTGCTCGCCATTTTCCTGCGCACTGGCTGCGCCGGGAAATCCGCTGTGGACCTGGCAAGAGAACTGCTCACCCGCTTTGGCAGTCTGCGCGCTCTGCTGGACGCCCAGCAGAGCGAGTTCTGCAGCGCCCACGGCCTGGGGCTGGCCAAGTACGCCCAGTTGCAGGCCGTGATGGAGATATCGCGGCGCCATATGGCGGAGCAGCTGACCCGGGAACATGTCTTCAGCAGCGTGAATCAGGTGCGCCACTTTCTTACCGCCCAGTTGCGCCATAAGGCCCACGAAGTATTCGCCGCGCTGTTTCTGGACAACCAGCACCGGTTGCTTCTTTATAAGGAGCTGTTCCAAGGCACTATCGATGGCGCCAGCGTCTATCCCCGCGAGGTGGTCAAGCAGGTGCTCAAGATCAATGCGGCGGCCGTCATCTTTGCCCATAACCACCCCTCGGGTGTAGCGGAGCCAAGCCAGGCGGACCGCCATATCACCCAGCAATTGCGCGACGCCCTGGCACTGGTGGAGGTCCGAGTGCTGGATCATTTCGTGGTTGGGGAAGGAGAAGTGACCTCGTTCGCTGAACGCGGCTGGTTATGATTTGCCAAAATCTCGACAGTTTGCGGTTGCCATGGGCAGGTTGTTCTGGTATAAATCGCGCCTCTTTTCGGCCGCCCCCGGCAAAAGCACCGGCAGAGGTATGTCCTCGGCGTCCGAATCACCCGTTTAGTCCGCAGACCGCATCGGCGCTCGGATGGGGTCGCACCAGAGCCACAGCCGCTCTGGCCAGAGCTTACAGGTTCAATTACGAGGCAGGACATGTCTAAGGTTTGTCAGATCACCGGCAAAGGCCCCACAGTGGGCAACAACGTTTCTCACGCAAAAAACCACACCAAGCGTCGTTTTTTGCCCAATCTGCATACTCACCGTTTTTGGGTGGAATCGGAAAAGCGCTTTGTCAAACTGCGCGTTTCCTCCAAAGGTATGCGTATCATCGACAAGAACGGGATCGACAGCGTATTGGCCGATCTCCGTAAACGCGGCGAAAAAGTTTAAGTCCGCCCTTCTACAGGAGCCCCTTTTACGGGAGAGAGCGTTATGCGAGAGAAGATCCGTTTGAATTCCAGCGCCGGCACAGGCCACTTTTACACCACCACCAAGAACAAGCGCACCATGCCTGAGAAAATGGAGATCAAGAAATTTGATCCCGTAGTGCGCAAACATGTGGTCTACAAAGAAGGCAAGATCAAATAAGCCGGCTGACGCCAGCATCGATTCCCTGAACCCGGCTCTGCCGGGTTTTTTGTATCTGGGTAGCGACATTTCAGACACTGATTAACCAAGTGCTCTCGAGGAGGTCCCGTGCCGGAACTGCCCGAAGTTGAAACCACTCGCCGCGGTATACAGCCTTATGTGCAGGGTCGCGCTTTGCGACAGATGATCGTGCGTGAGCGGCGACTGCGCTGGCCGGTGCCAGACGATTTGGAACAGATTCTGGCCGGACGCAAAATCCTGGCGCTTGCACGACGCGGTAAATATCTGTTGCTGAAATTTTCCCACGGCACCGCCCTGTGGCATCTGGGCATGTCCGGCAGCCTGCGACTAGTGGATCCCCGCCTGCCGGCCGACAAGCACGACCATATCGACTGGGTCTTCAACCGTGATCTGGCACTGCGCTTTCATGATCCACGCCGCTTTGGCGCCCTCCTTTGGACGGAGGAACCTGTCGAGGAACACCCACTGCTGAAACATTTAGGACCGGAACCGCTGGAGGAGCATTTTGATGGCGCCTATCTCTTCCGAAAAACTCGGAAATCCGATCAAGCCATCAAAAGCTGGCTGATGAATGCCCGCAATGTGGTGGGAGTCGGCAATATTTACGCGAACGAAGCGCTGTTCAACAGCGGTCTGCGACCACTAAAAAAGGCATCCACCTTGTCAGCTATCCAATGCGACAGATTGGCCGAAGCGGTGAAACAGATTTTGGCTAATGCGATTCAACGCGGTGGCACCACATTGCGGGATTTTGTTGGCGGCGATGGAAAACCCGGATATTTTGCCCAGGAACTCAGTGTATACGGGCGCGGTGGCATGCCTTGTCACCAATGCGGAAAAATACTGACGGAAGAACGTCTGGGTCAGCGCAGTACGGTTTATTGCGCCCGATGCCAGAAATAAAAAACCCCCAGTGGCCTTGGGGTGAACCACTGGGGTAACAGATGTGCGGGGAATGTAGCCGCACACCCTAGGCTAAACTTTGAACCGATAGGGACAGCTGAAGTTCAATCAACAAATAGAAAGTCGCCCTTTGCAAAAAATCCGGGCAAAAAAAAGCCCGACTCAAAATTAGTCGGGCACTGCTAATTACCTTGGGATTACATCCATAAACAATTCACTAGGAGCACCCGGGCCATCTCGCTAAATAACCCGGACGCTTACTAGGACTGGGCAGGGCCACCGAAGTTCAGCGAACCGGCGAAAAAAATCGTCTCTCTGTCAAAACCTGCCATCCATCACAGTTTGATCCGATCAATGAGCCTCATCCCAGTTGGCGCCTGAGCCTATTTCCACCAGCAAAGGCACCCGCAGCTCCATGGCACTGGACATCAGGGACTGCAATTGGGCACAGACAGTTTCAAGACAGTCTTCATGCACCTCCAATATCAATTCGTCATGCACCTGCATGATCATCCTGGCATCCAATGCCGCAGCCTCCAGCCATGCATCCACCGCAATCATGGCTTTTTTGATGATATCCGCGGCTGTACCCTGCATGGGAGCATTGATCGCAGTCCTCTCCGCAGCCTGTCGGCGCATAGGATTGCGGTCGTTGATTTCCGGCAGATAAAGCCTCCTACCGCCCAGGGTGCTCACATACCCCTGCTGCGCTGCCCGGCGGCGCGTCTCATCCATATAGCGCTTGACCCCGGGATAACGCTCGAAATACAGATCGATGTACTGCTGCGCCTCTCCCCGCCCTATATGGAGCTGCCGCGCCAATCCAAATGCGGACATGCCATAAATCAAGCCGAAGTTGATCGCCTTGGCACTGCGTCTCTGCTCCGCCGACACCTGATCCAATGGCACACCGAAAACCTCGGACGCGGTGGCTTTGTGAACATCCAGATTGGCGCTGAAGGCATTCAACAAACCTTCATCTCCAGACAGATGCGCCATGATGCGCAACTCGATCTGGGAATAGTCCGCCGCCACCACCCTATAGCCGCTGGGCGCCACAAAAGCCTGGCGGATGCGGCGCCCCTCCTCCGTGCGGATCGGAATATTCTGTAGATTTGGATCTGTGGACGAGAGCCGGCCAGTCGCGGCCACCGCTTGATGGTAGGAGGTGTGTACACGGCCCGTGCGTGGATCGGCCATCTGGGCCAATTTGTCCGTGTAGGTGGATTTCAGCTTGGCCAGCCCCCGATATTCCAGAAGCACACGGGGTAACTCGTAATCGTGCGCCAGATCTTGCAAGACTTCCTCAGCGGTTGAAGGCACGCCGGTGGCGGTCTTTTTGATGACCGGAATCTTCAATTCCTCAAATAGGATTTCCGCAAGCTGCTTCGGCGAAGCCAAGTTGAATTCGCGACCGGCCAACTGATGTGCCTGCGCCTGCAGGGCTTCGATCTTGTCCGCCAGCTCCCGGCTCTGCTGAGCCAGCGCCTTGGCGTTCACCAGCGCACCGTGGTGCTCCATGCGCGTCAGCACCGGAACCAGCGGCAACTCTATGGACTGGAAAACCTGCCGCAGGTCCGCTTCCGCTGACAACCTGGGCCACAAATGCTGGTGCAGGCGCAGAGTGATATCTGCATCCTCCGCCGCATAGGGTGCCGCTTTTTCCAGCTCTATCTGGTTGAAGGTGAGCTGCTTGGCGCCGCGACCGGCAATATCCTCAAAATGAATGGTGGTGTGATTCAGATGCGCCAGGGCGAGGCTGTCCATATCGTGGCGCCCTATGGAGTTGAGCACATAGGACTCCAGCATGGTGTCATAGGCTATGCCGCGCAGAGTGATGCCGTGATTGAGTAACACGTGGGCATCGTATTTGAGGTTCTGGCCCACTTTTTTGCGGTTTTCATCTTCCAGCAGCGGCTTCAGTGCACCCAATACCTCCTGCTCACCCAGTTGCACTGGAGCCCCGAGATAGTCGTGCCCGAAAGGTACATAGGCGGCCCTGCCGGGTTCGACCGCGAAGGACACGCCCACTATGCGCGCCTGCATGTAATCGAGCGAAGTGGTTTCCGTATCGAAAGCGAAAAGTTCGACCTGACGCAGTCTTTCCAGCCATAGCTCCAATTGGGAGCGCGTAAGCACTGTGTCGTATTCGACCACCGGGGTCGGCGCGGGCGCTTCTGCTGGAGTGGATTCCTCCGGCCCTTCGCGCTCCAACTCACTGACCCAACCCTTGAATTCCAGCTCTTTGAAAAGCGTCAGCAACGCTGCCTTATCAGGCGGTTGAGGCACCAGATCCTGCAAGGACAGATCGAGATCCACATCGGTTTTGATGGTCGCCAGCCGGCGCGATAATTCCGCCTGTTCCCGGTGTTCCGCCAGCTTGACGGCCAGGGACTTGGCACCCCGGATGGGCAAAGCCGTCACAGCAGCCGGATCGGCCAGCAAAAGATCCAGGCCATTGATGTGCTGCAGAAGTGTTACCGCCGTTTTTTCGCCAATTCCCGGTACGCCGGGGATGTTGTCCACCTTATCCCCCATAAGGGCCAGATAATCGACGATCAGCTCCGGCGGCAAGCCGAATTTCTCTGTTACACCTTCCACGTCCAGGCGCGTGTCCGTCATGGTATTGACCAGGGTGACATGGGGCCCCACGAGTTGGGCCATATCCTTGTCCCCAGTTGAAATCACCACATCCCGCTTGTGTTCGTTTGCCTGGCGGGCAAGCGTGCCTATGACGTCGTCGGCCTCCACCCCATCAACCACCAATAGAGGAATGCCCATGGCGCGGATAATCTGGCAGATGGGTTCCACCTGCGGCCGCAAATCCTCGGGCATGGGCGGGCGATGGGCCTTGTAGTCCGCGTAGATGTCGTCGCGGAAGGTTTTGCCTTTGGCATCGAAGACCACCGCTATGGGGCTCCCCTGATAGTCCTTCGCCAATTTGCGCACCATGCTGATAACACCCTTCACAGCACCTGTGGGCATCCCCTTGCTATTGGTCAATGGCGGCAGTGCATGAAAGGCTCTGTAGAGGTAAGAAGAGCCGTCGACAAGAACGAGTGGCGGAGTGGCATTCATTGGCGGCCTGACTGGCAAAGTTACACGGCCGGGCAGCATAACCCATTTGTTACCCGATTTTTACCGCACCGCGAAACATGGGGTCTATCGACCCCATTTTATTTCTTTATAGAATAAAAAATAAAAATAAAATCCTTTTTTTATCTATACAACTTCGTTTTCTTCATTGGTGTTACCGAATAGAAAGTTTTTAATCTCCATAAAAACCATTAAAAATCATATATATAAAAATTTTTACAAAAATCTCAAGAGAACCTCCTTGCTTTTGTGTTTCCATCTGTTACCATTAGTAACGCTAGGTAACACAATGCCTGCACGATATGCCGACCACCTATATCGGCATTCGGTATCAACCCACCCGAAAGAGGACCACACATGAACAAACTTGGTTTTCTGCTGCTAGCCACCTTGGCGTCTAAAGGCGCTCTGGCCAGCGAGGTTGGTGCCCCATATCCTCAATTAGCAAATTCTACCGCTGTGTTAGCAGTTGCGATTGCGGAGACTGGCGCCAGCTCCAGTCTGGCTATTGAGCCTGAACAGGATGTTAATACGGTCAATCAGCATGTTCCGTTGCACAGCTACACCGAAAATGCCCTCGAGGCCATAGCGGTGGATTATGAGCAAAGAGTTTTGCAAGACTGGGAAGCACGTTTCGCATCACGTTAAGTTTTCCAGATCCGGAGGGAGCGCCATGCGTCACCTCCGATTTCCGCTCAATATCTTTCCGAATTAACTGCGCGAGCATTAATCCCCCTTGCCCCACCCCATATCCTGGTGTGGGGTATTTTTTTGCTGCTACACTGGCCCCACTCCAACTCATGATTCGGGGATCATGTCGTCATTTCTTGCGCGCCAAGGTATCGCCATCTTGTGGGGATTATTGCTGACGATCCCACTCGGCATGAAAAGCCATGCAGCGCTGGACGACCTGCCATTCATTGGCGATAAATTTCCGTTCACTCTCACCATCGAAAATTATCCCACGCTCAACGATGACGCCTCAGAGGCCCTGCGCACGCAGAGGTCCGAAAGCCCCGAATTTCGCAGCATCAATCGCCCCAGGGGAGCTGCGCGGTTCGACCGGGATGTGATCCTGAGATGGATGCGCTCTGAAGGTTTTTTTTCCGCCACGCTCAATTCACGCATCGAACAGGAGCGCATACGGCATGAGGTCACGCCAGGCATACGCTATCGAATAAAAGAACTCACCTTGGAACTTCCTCCGGGAATCACGCCGCCGGACCTTAAGACGCTCGCTATCAGTGAAGGAAAATTTCTGCGCGCAGCCGATGTGCTTCAAGCGGAAGAACAACTGCGCCAACACGTGCTGGATCAATACTGTCTTTATCAAGTGGACTTGCGTTATACGGCGGCGGTGGATCACAGCGACGGATCTGCGTTTCTCACCTATACACTGGCACCCAGCCCCACCGTAAAGTTCGCTGAACCACAATTGATCGAGCTTTCATCCGTGGAGCCGGATTATCTGCGTCGCTACCTCGCGTTTGAGGCGGGAGATTGCTTCAAACGTCGCTCGCTGGAGCAATCCCGCCTGCGCCTGTTGCAAACCAATCTGCTGTCACGGGTGGATGTGGAAGTGGGCGCGCCAATAGATGGAGAAGTGCCCGTTACTTTTGCTTTCACTGAACGCAATCACCGCACCCTCAAGGCAGGTGCGGGTTACGACAGCGATATAGGTTCAACGCTGATCCTGGGCTGGCAACATCGCAATATTTTTCATCGCGGCCAGCTTCTGGATATAGAAACACTGTTGGCGGAAATTGAAAGAAATATAAAAGCGGAATTGAAAGTGCCGCACTTTCGCCGAAAAGACCAGACGCTGATCCTGCACAGCCAGCTCAGCCACAAAATTCCCGATGCTTACGAATCCTCCAGCGCAGAAGTGGGTTTCGATCTGAGCCGCGCATTGAGTCGAAAACTGACGGCCAGTGTGGGAACCACGCTGGAACTCAGCCGTATGAACGAGAACGAACAGAAGACCGACTTCGGCCTGCTCTATTTTCCTCTGGGGCTCGACTATATAGGCACCAACGATCTTTTGGATCCCACCAAAGGTTGGGCTCTGGGTTTTAAAACCATTCCTTTTGTGGATCTGTATAACGCCGGTACCCGTTTTGTGAAAACCCAGTTGGCAGCGAGCGTCTATGTGACCGGGCGCGACTGGTGGGCTCGCCCCACCCTGGCACTGCGCGCCGCCACCGGCACCATCAGCGGTGTAGACCTGATCCGCGTTCCGCCCGCACATCGTTTTTATGTGGGCGGCGGCGGTTCAGTGCGCGGTTACGCCTATCAGACGGCGGGAGAACTCACCGACTCCGAACCCGACGGCGGATTGGCCTTTGGAGAAGCCTCTCTAGAACTGCGCCTGCGCCTCACGGAAAACTGGGGGCTGGTGCTGTTTACCGACGGCGGTTACGCCTATCCCGGGGAAACACCGAAATTCGGCAAGGACTTTCTGTGGGGCGCGGGCTTCGGCCTACGCTATCTCACTTCCTTCGCACCCATTCGCCTGGATATAGCCACGCCATTGGACAAACGGGTCGACAGCGAAGGCCGCACCATCGACGACAGTGTGCAGATCTACATCAGTCTCGGGCAGGCCTTTTGATGCGTTTGGTCGCGCCATTGAAGTACACGCTCTACGGTTTGGTACTGGCACTCATCACCGCGGGTGGCGGCGTCCTGTGGCTGTTGGGCACAGAGACGGGGCGCCTTTGGCTGGTGGATCGCGGGCTGGCACTGGCGGAGAACGCGGGCCTAAGGATTGTCCTGGAGGATCTCGCCAGCCCCACTCTGAGCCATTGGCAGGCGGGCCATTTAAGGGTCAGCACAGATGCAGGCCCGCTGGTGGAGGTAAGGGATCTTCGATTGCAGTGGCGACCTAGGGCGCTGCTGGCCAAGCACCTTGCCATTGACAGTCTAACCGCCGGCCAAGTGACGTATTTTCATCCGCAAACTGAGAACACCGATGAAACTCCCGAGGACGACAGCGACCCCTTCCGCTTTCCCCTGCGCCTGACACTGGATCAACTGGCGGTAGACAGACTCGCCTTACACCAGCTTCCCGGCCTGTCCGACAAAGTTTTGCCGGAATATCACCTAGCGGGCGGCTTTGATGTGTTCGGGCCGGACCACCCGCTGCGGCTCCAGCTGGAACTCCAATCCCTGGAAACAGAGGAAACCTGGGTCCGAGTCGACACCCAGTTGGTCACCTCCGGCGAGGTACAGATTCAGGGCTCTGTGGCAGAGGCCCCCGGGGGACTCCTCGGCGGCCTGGCGCGCTGGCCGGCTGCGGACCCACTTGCGGCCGACTTCCGCCTGAGACTGATCCAGAAGGGGCGCAATCTCCATCTGGCACTGGAAGAGATCGCCACCCAAATCGTCGGCCATTCCGTTCAAGTCAGCGGCTCATTGGACTATGACCTGGATAAGCAGTCGCTGCAGGTACCGGCGCTGACCCTGCTGCTGGATGGCCGCCCCCAGACACTCAAAGGCGGGTACTCGCCCACAGATTTATGGTTGCAGGCGAATCTGGATACTTTGCCTCTGGATCTGGTGACGCCCTGGTATGCGGATATAGCCGGCGGCACGGCAAGCGGACAGCTGGAACTGTCCTGGGCGCACAAGGAACCGGGGCGCTGGCCCGAAGCCAGTGCCCAACTCCAGGGAGACCTGATCTATGCACAGCACCGCCTGATGGTGGCACTGACGGGAGGGATCAAGGATCGGCAGCTCACCTTACAGCCCAGTCAGGTGCGCTATGGAACCGCTGAGCTTGCCGCCCAGGGTGTGCTCGACTTCGAGGGCGCCGCCAGCGATCTGCGGGGCACCCTGCGGCAATTTCATACGGATCTGCTGGCGCCCTGGGGCATCGAACTGCCCGAGGGATTGACCGCTTCAGCCGATCAGGCCCGCTTCCACCTGCGCGGCGCCATCAGACAACCCCATCTGACCCTGGCCACCCAGGCCAAAGGTGTCTACCAGCAGCACCCTTTCGATCTGACGGTGGAAGGCGAAGCCGACCGGCAGAGGGCGACATTCCAGCGACTGCATCTAGTGTCCGGGGATGCGACCCTGCAGGCAAAGGGGAAGCTGGACTGGTCCGGCGGACACAATGATCTGCAGCTGACACTCCACAATCTGCGGGAGACGCTGCTGCAGCTGGCACCCCCTCAATTCGCCGAGCAGTTTCCCGAGGGACTGACCCTGACCGCCAACGGTGAAGCTATGCTCAAGGGTCCGCTGCGCCAGCCCTTGGTTGAAAGCCGCAGCACCCTGACCGGCACCTATGTGCTGCGCGGCGAGACGCTGCCCTACCGCTTGGAGCTGCAGGGCTCCCTGACCAGCGGCAGCATGGATCAATTGCAACTGCAGGCTGATCAGGTGGCGCTGTTCCTGGCGGATCAGCCTGTCCTCAGCCTGCAGGGCCGGTACCAGGCCCAGGCGCTGGATCTGCATCTGCATCTGGATCAATTGCCGACCCAGGCATTGGCGGCGCTCGGCTGGCGCAGGATCGATGGCGAGGCCACGGCCGACCTCAGACTCCAGGGCACAGCCGAGCAACCCATACTCGACGGTTATCTGGAATATCGAGACCACCTGCCCGGGCGCGCCCGGGCGCGGGTGCCCCTGAAGTTGCGCGCCGATGTGACCACCGTCGACAACCGCTTGACCCTCGCCACCCGCTTTCAGCGCAACGGCGAGTCCCTGGGTCAGCTGGAAATCTCCCTGCCGG